>WNFO01000459.1_pt1 | contig 29229 bp, 29 predicted proteins | sample 5400251 | NCBI WGS metagenome assembly WNFO01 (sample SAMN13153354, study PRJNA577476) | soil metagenome | isolation source: 100 cm saprolite under Madrone tree | place: USA:California | collected 2016-06-14
GTAGGCACCTCTCGCAGAATCCTACGACCCTCAGCCACTACAAGACGTTGTCAGACGCCGGGGTTGGGGCCCTGATCGGCGGAGCGGGTGGGATGTGGTTGTTAGGTCACGTCAAGCATAACGAACACTGGAGCGAGACCGGTTTTCTGGCCGGGGAGGCGGCCTTGAATAGCTTGGTGGCGGTCGAGTCATTCAAATATTCGCTGCGGCGCGAGCGGCCTTACCAGGGCAATGGAAGTGGGTCCTTTTTTCAGAGTGGCGGCACATCGTTTCCGTCTGAGCACGCCGCCGCAGCATGGTCCGTTGCCGGAGTCATCGCACACGAATATCCTGGCCCGCTTACTAAGATCATGGCTTACGGTTTGGCTTCTTTGGTCGACATTTCGCGCGTGCGCGCCCAACAGCATTTTCCCTCGGATGTAGTCGTTGGTGCCGTGATCGGCAACCTCATCGCGCAGAACATTTACAGCCGGCATCACGATCCCGATCTCGGTGGCGGGGAATGGAGATCTTGGAGTGCTATCGCTCGAGGGTTCGAATCCTCTGGTCCGCAGAATCTCGGCTCGCCCTATGTTCCGCTTGACAGTTGGATCTACCCGGCTCTTGAGCGTTTGGCTGGCCTGGGCTTGATTGATAGCGGTTTCGCGGGTTTACGCCCCTGGACTCGCCGCGAGTGTATGCGGCAGCTGGGTGAAGCTGAAGAAAAACTTACGGGAGAAGAAAACAACGAAGTACAGAAGCTCGTTGATGCGCTGCAACGCGAGTTGCGTCCGGAGAGTGAGGCTAAGGGGGACGGTGAGGATGGCGGAACGTTCCGCTTGGAATCTATTTACTCGCGAACGGAACACATCTCCGGAATGCCGCTCACTGACAGCTACCACTTCGCACAAACACAGATCAACGATTTTGGTCGGCCGTATGCTGAGGGCTGGAACACTGTGAACGGTTTTTCGACGTACGCCACGCGGGGGGCTTGGGCTGCATATGTTCGCGGCGAAATGCAAACAGCGCCCAGCATTCCAGCGCTTCCCCTCTCGGCCCGAGAGTTCGTTGCTGCATCGGCAAGAACGACCAATCTACCCTCGCCGCCGCCCGACACCCCTGCGCCGGCAATTCGGCAGTTTCAGCTTTTGGACGCCTATGTAGGCCTCACCCTATCCAATTGGGAAGTCAGCTTCGGTCGACAAAGTTTCCTGTGGGGGCCCGGCGAAGGTGGCGCAATGATGTTCAGTGACAACGTGACACCGATCAATGTATTCCGTGTCAACCGCGTCTCACCGCTCCAGCTGCCGAGTATTTTGAAGTTCCTGGGCCCGATGCGGATGGAATTCTTTGTCGGCCAACTCGAAGGCCACCAATTTGTCCTCACCGACTCCGGCGTGACTGGCTCTTGGTCGCAGTCTCTGAACCCCCAGCCATGGATGCAGGGGGAAAAGATTAGCATTAAGCCTTCGCCGGATCTTGAGGTGGGGTTCTCTTACATGTCGATGTTTGCCGGTTTGGGTGTTCCGGCAACCCCAGGCACATTCGTTAACAGCCTGTTTGACACAGGGGGTGACCTGCGGGGGACGAGTCTTTCTAAGTCCCAACGTATGACGGGTCTCGATTTTTCATACCGTATTCCAAAACTTCGCAAATGGCTCACGATCTATGGTGATGGGTTTGCGCAAGATCAAATCATCTACCAGCCGGGGTATCCGGAGCGGGCCGTGTGGAGAGCAGGAATTTACGTCCCGATGTTCCCTGGACTCCGAAAACTGGATTTACGAGCAGAGGGCGGATACACAGACAATCCTTTGGGCAACGGGTATAGCAACGGGTTTTACTATACTGCGAATCGATACTTGAATGGGCAGACGAGCAACGGCAATGTGATCGGGAGTTGGATGGGCCGCGCCGGACAGGGTGCGCAGGCTTGGACCAATTATTGGTTCAATGCGCGCGACCGAATTCAACTCAACTTTCGACATCTGAAGGTGAGCCAAGAGTTCATTCCAGGCGGGGGTACGTCGACGGACGTGGGTGTCCGGGGTGATTACTGGGTGCGCCCCAATCTCAGTGTTTCCGCCTCGGTGCAATATGAGCGGTGGTTCTTTCCGGTGATTCAGCCAAACCCTGAAAAAAACGTAACTGCCACCGTCGAAATTCTGTTCCAGCCCGAGAAAATATTCCGGCGTTCTAGCACGAGTGCGGCGGGAAGTGCCTCCGGGATCGGCGGCCGACCGTGAATTTCTCGAGCAGCGCTCCAGTTCGTCAGCCTGTGCCCGAGTTGCCTGAGAAAGAATTTCCCGGCCCCTCCCCGGAACCAGAAACTCGAGAATCAAGCCAGAAAGTCGTCGCGTCGCTCAGTCTGCTTTGGGAGCAGCGGCGGCTGCTGTTCCGGGTCTCGATCTACGCCCTGCTGGCCAGCACGCTCGCGGCTTTTCTTATACCCGCACGATATGAATCCACGGCGCGTTTGATGCCACCTGATAATCAATCCAGTTCGGGCCTGGCGATGGAGGCGGCCGCGATGTCCGCCGGCGCTGGCGGGATTGGCGGCATTGCGAGCGATTTCTTAGGTCTGAAGAGTACGAGCGACGTTTTCGTCGGCATCCTGGGCAGTCGCACCGTTCAAGACAAACTTATCCAGCAGTTTGACCTGAAAAAACTATATGGGGACCGCCGCATGGAAGATGCGCGGAAGGATTTGGCGAATCACACCGGCATCTCCGTGGATCGAAAGAGTCAAATTATCGCGATTACGGTGACGGACAAGAGCCCACAGCGGGCCGCCGCCATGGGGCAGGCCTACGTCGAAGAACTGAACCGCCTGGTGGCCGAGTTGAGCACGTCCTCGGCACGCCGCGAACGAATTTTTCTTGAAGAGCGATTGCAGGCTGTCAACCAGGATTTGGAAGCTGCGGAAAAGAATTTCAGTCAGTTCGCCAGCAAGAACACGGCGATCGATGTCAAGGAACAAGGCAGGGCCATGGTTGAAGCTGCGGCGACCCTCCAGGGCCAGCTCATCGCCGCGGAATCCGAGCTTCAAGGCCTCAAGCAAATTTATACCGACAATAACGTGCGCGTGCGATCCGTGAAGGCCCGCATTGACGAGTTGAAGCATCAACTCGATAAAATGGGCGGAAAAGGCGAGAGCATGACCGAGGTTTCCGGCCAGCCGAGCGACTCCCTCTACCCTTCTATGCGGAAACTCCCCCTTCTTGGCGTCACATACGCCGATCTGTATCGCCGCACAAAGATTCAAGAAGCGGTTCTTGAAACCCTCACGAAAGAGTACGAAATGGCGAAAGTCCAGGAAGCGAAAGAGATTCCGACGGTGAAGGTGCTCGATGTGGCCAACGTCCCGGACAAGAAGGCGTTTCCTCCCCGGTTGTTGATCACGTTCCTGGGGACATTTCTGGGTTCGTGCCTTGGAGTGCTTTTCGTGCTGGGATCTTCGAGCTGGAATGCCATCGATCCACAGGACCCTGGAAAACAGTTTGCAACGGAAATTTGGGTGGACCTGAAAGCGCACTCTCCGTGGAGCACAACGAATGGTTCCGGACCCGGGAGCGTGAAGGTCCGAATTTGGAAAAAGTTGGGCAAGCAGAGCGAGCCGAGACAAGAGCAATAAAGACGGCGACCGGTTTGCTCGTAACGTTTTGTAATTAAACGGGTTAGGTCACAAATTGCCCTGTAAGTGACAGGGCGGAGCTAGCTCCGCCCCAGTCGAGGTGCGATGAGTAAGGAAGAGGAGGTACACAATGGTGGCGACGATGGCGACCGGGGCGACGTTGGCAAAGGCTGCCGTGTTACCCGCTGAATACTTTGAGGAGCGCTGGTACGCTGTACAGACTTGTGCGAACCACGAAAAGCGCGTGTTGGAACAGTTGAACCGGCGCACCGTCGAAACTTATCTGCCGCTTTATGCATCTGTGCGCCGCTGGAAGGACCGGCGCGTGCGCTTGGAGCTGCCGCTTTTTCCGGGCTACGTCTTTGTTCGTTTAGCGCTGCGCGATAGGTTTCAGGTGCTACAAGCCCCCGGCGTTGCCAGGCTGGTTGGATTTGGCGGCCAGGCCGCCGCCCTGCCGGACCAGGAAATCGAAACACTCCGGCAGGGGCTTGCCGGGGAGATGTGCGTCGAGCCCCACCCTTACCTGAAAGTTGGCCACCGTGTGCGAGTCAGGACCGGCCCTTTACAAGGCCTCGAGGGCATCCTCGTGCGCAAGAAGAAGTTGTCGCGATTCGTCATTTCGCTGGACCTCATCATGCGTTCGGTGGCGGCTGAAATTGACGTGGCTGACCTAGAGCCGGTGCAATGAGAATGAGCCGTCCCGGGGAAGGTTACTTTTTGAACCAGGGGAGAAGCGTACTCCTCTCTCCCTCACGTTTTTGTAACGATATGATACGGCAGGGTTTATGGAGTGGGGGTCGGCAAAAGGATTGTGGCGAAAGGACTTACAGGAGAAGCGGAGTGTATCCCTCAGTTCTCCTGAGGCAAGGGAGCCGCAAACAAAGGGCTTACTGAGTGGGGAAGAGAATGGAAACAACGAGTGCAGAGCTGGTGTTGCTGGGGGCAGGAACAAAGCGCGGACCAAGGGTGGACGGCCTGGAACGCTCCGTGACCGGGATAGAGCCTGATGATGATGAGAGCCAATCACATGCTCTGATAGCACAGGTTCTATACATTGTCGATTTCGAGATCGAGTAGTTACTAGCTTAGCGCCGATGAAAAAGGCAAGTGTGAAGGCCCGGATACGCACATGAGCAAACGGGCGCCCTCAAGATTCCTTTGACGGTAATTATTGAGTTTCGGGAGTTCAGCAAAAAGGAGAGAAAATGCGCGCTTTAATTACAGGCATGACAGGGCAGGACGGTTCCTACATGGCGGAGCTCTTGTTGGACAAGGGCTACGAGGTTTTCGGGATTGTGCGACGAACCAGCGTCCATAAGTTCGATCGCATTGAGAGACTGCTGGATAAGATTGAACTCCTCGAGGGGGACCTGACTGACCAGACGTCACTGGATCACATTGTGCAGTCGGTACAGCCGGACGAGGTATATAACCTTGCGGCGCAGAGCTTCGTGCCAGTTTCATGGAACCAGCCGGTGGTGACGGGAGACGTGACAGCGCTCGGAGTGATCCGCATTCTGGAAGCAGTACGCAAACACCGGCCGCAGGCAAAATTCCTGCAGGCTTCCAGTTCGGAAATGTTCGGGAAAGTGCGGGAAACGCCGCAGACGGAGAAGACTCCTTTTTATCCGCGCAGCCCTTACGGAGTAGCGAAGGTCTTTGGCCACTACATCACGGTGAATTACCGGGAGAGCCACGGGACGTTTGCGTGTTCGGCGATGGGATTCAATCACGAGTCGCCGCGGCGCGGGCTCGAATTCGTCACGAGGAAAGTTACCCATCAAGTGGCCAAGATTAAGTGTGGCCTGGCCAAAAAGCTTCTCATGGGGAATTTGGACTCTAAGCGTGACTGGGGCTTCGCCGGAGATTATGTCCGGGCCATGTGGATGATGCTCCAGCAGGCGGAGCCGGACGACTATGTACTAGCGACAGGAAAGACGCACAGCGTTCGTGACCTTTTGGAGGCGGCATTCAATGCGGTTGGACTGAACTGGGAGAAATACGTGGAAATCGACCCCAAGTTCATTCGGCCTGCGGAAGTGGACGTACTTTGCGGAGACGCGACGAAAGCCAGAGAAAAGCTGGGGTGGCAGCCGGAAGTCACCTTCGAAGAGCTGATTAGGATGATGGTGGAATCAGATCTAGAAGCGGTTCAAAGGACAGAGGCCAGGTACGCGACCGCAGCGTCACAGGTGCTATGAACACAACACACACCCCTGGTATCGAGAGGGATCTGCTGGAGAATGAATCTGGTTCTCCGTGCAAACTAGTTTGCCATGCAAACCAGATTTTCATGCCGACTAAAATGGAATGCAGATGATTGCCAGTCACGATCCGCAGGTTGGCGAAAGCCAACCTGCCGAAACGAATCCGATTTCCGGCTTGAAGCTTCTCACAGGTGCGGCTAGCCTCTCGTCCTCGCAGATCGCGCGCCGAGTTTTTCGCACCCTTTTCTTGTTCCTTGCTGCCCGGGCACTCGGGCCAGAAGTTTTCGGACTTTATGTTTTACTCCTTACAGTCACCGAGATCCTGGCACTCGTTTCAGGAGCAGGATTCGGGGATTACCTTACTCGCGAAGTGGCAAAAGATCGAAAATTAGCCTATCAACTTCTATTCCGAATTACTGAGCTTCGTTTCGCCTATCTGCTTTTTCTGGCCGCTATCGCAATTCCTGGTCTTAGCCTACTGAGGTATTCGTCCTCGATCCTAGTCAACGCCGCCCTGCTGTCTCTTACGCTTTTGCCCCGGGCCGTGGCCGAGTCGAGCCAGGGAATCATGCGGGCGATGCACCGTTTTGGGGCAGTTTTCTGGATCGAATTGTTGCAGGGGACGGTGTTGCTTGGGACCGGCGCCTTGTTTCTGTTCGAGGGCCGCGACATCCGCGGCATCATCTGGGCAGAGCTCTCTTCGGTATTGCTCGGCGCCGGGATCGCGCTTCCTATCGCCCTCCGACTCTCTCCTGATCGCGCGATAGATGTGTCCAGCTGGCGGCAACGGATTCGAGAGACCTTTGCATTTAATCTATATCCGCTGATCGCTAATACCTACGACCGCGTTGACGTAGTGCTTATTTCCAAGCTGGTGGGAAATGCTGCGGTGGGTATTTACAGTCTGCCTTACCGGGCATACGCCGCGCTATCCATCTTGCCCTCTGGGATTATGGGAACCTTGTTGCCATCGCTAGCCAAATCCGCGTGGGGCCAGGACGAGAGAAATCGCTGCCAAGTAACGATGCAGCTACTTTATGCGGCGGCGCTCTTCTTGATCCTCGCGACGATGTTGCTGGCAGACTCCGCCGTTCGATTCGTGCTGGGCCCTGGCTACCAAGGGTCAGCGGCCGTGCTCAAGATCCTCGCATGGGCCACGGTTCCGGCGTTCCTGAACTTCGCTCTCAACACGTTCCTGCTGGCTAGAAATCGGGAGCGGGTATTTCTGCGGACAGCTTCAATTTGCACCGTGGTGAATGTGACTGCCAACCTTCTGCTGATCCCTCGGTACTCCTATATTGCTGCCGCTAGCGTCACCATTCTTACTGAGCTGGTGCTGCTCGGCCAGAACCTGGCCTTGATGCGCAAGGTGCTCGGCTATGTGCCCCTGCCCAATCGGGCGCTGCGGAACTCGCTGGTCTTCGCGGCGACGCTTATAGTGGCTCACGAGAGTGCGCGGTTCTTGCCGGCCCTCGGAGTGGCAGCAGGGGGCATCGCGATATTCGCCGCATATTTGCACGCCGCCAACCGAGCTCTTTGGTCTGCGGGGCGCGAAGATTCCGTTTGTGCGGCTTGAAAGCGACTACAAAGGGCAGTGGAGATTTTGCACCTGCGGCGGTCCACGCCTACCTAGCTAGCTAAGTGAGCCCTAGAAGCCTCATGGATGCTTGTCGATGAGATTATTGAGGCAGGTTGAGAAAACATGGGAGTATCTCGCGAATGACGACCCCTTGTGGGCGATTTGCACCGATCCGCAGCGGAAAGGAGGCCGGTGGGATATTTCAGAATTTAAGGCCAGCGGTGAGGGCGAGATACAAACCGTTTTGGAATATATTTCGAAGCTGGGAGTCAACTTGGACTTCGCGGGTTCGGCACTTGATTTCGGATGCGGAGTGGGGCGGCTAACTCAACCTTTGGGCAAGCGGTTTCGATCCTGCTGTGGAGTGGACATTTCTCCTGCGATGATCGAGCATGCTGGTCGGCTGAATCAGCCTCTCGATCGCTGCCGCTTTGTCGTCAACAACCGTGCAGAGTTGCGGATCTTTGACGACAATCATTTCAGTTTCATATATAGCAACATCGTCCTGCAACACATGCCGCCGAAACTCTCAAAGGGCTACCTGAAAGAGTTCGTCCGAGTACTCAAACCTGGCGGTCTCTTAGTTTTTCAAGTAGCCGACTCCCTCAGAGCACCCCTCAGCGTGCGCTTGCGAGCTGCGATTATGCTTCGCACCAGAATTCGCGCGGCCATGGGTAGGGAGAAGCCAAATATGCGGATGTATTTTCTTTCCGAGAAGGACGTCAAGAAGTCCATTCGAGGTACGCATGTTCTCGATGTTCGCATTACCAATGCCACGCAGCCCGATTTTAGCGGCAACTTGGCTTTCCTTGATTCTGTACCCTCGACGGGGCCCGTCAGCAAGCAGTATTGTGTGACGAAAACTTGAGCGGACGATCAGCGATAGGAGGGGCGGCATCAAATTTCGTAATCGCTTTCGATACTTTGTCTATGGCGAGCCGTTTCCGGAATCAAGGCATTTACGTCTACACGAATCAACTGCTCAAATATTTTCGCAAGATGGCAACAGAATACGCAGTGGAAATTAGACCCTTTACCTGTGCGAGTATGAGCAACGATGCCAATACTCTCGAAGCTAGCCCTGGATTTCGCCCCATGCCAGCACGCTTGATGAGAACTCATAATCTTTGGCGTATTGGCGGGGCATCCGTGTCAGCGTTTATAAACCGGGCCGACCTGATTTTCAGTCCATATGGAACTCTCATACCAGTCAAGAGCCTTCTTCCGGCGGTGACGACAATCCACGACATCACTCCTGTAATTACACCTTCTTATTACCCGAGCTCTTTGCGTGCACGTCTCTTTCTCCGTAGCAGTGCATGGATGTCTCAAGCCGTTATTACCGTCTCCATTTGCTCCAAGCGCGATCTTGTTGAGGCATTTCGCCTGCCTGAATCAAAGGTGTCGGTCGTATATTCGGGCTATGACAAGGTCACGTTCAATGATCACGCGGCGGATCCCGAAGCACAGCGCAAACTTTTCCTTAAACTCGGACTCAAGAGGCCTTACATCTTTCATCACGGAACCATCCAACCTAGGAAGAACCTAAGCCGATTGATTGAAGCATTCCGGCTCTTGATGTCCAGAAACCTCAACCTCGATTTCGATCTGGTCCTGGTTGGCGCTCTTGGTTGGAAGTATGAAGACATACTGATAGCTGCGAGAAAGAATTCAGAAAGTGTCGCACGAGTGCTGCTTCCCGGCCCTTTGAGCGATGCGGAAATCGCATTGCTACTCAAGGGAGCTTCCCTGGTGGTTATTCCGTCTCTATATGAAGGGTTTTGTTTTCCAATGATCGAGGCCATGGCGTGTGGCGCACCCACAATCGCGGCCAACACCTCTTGTTTGCCGGAGGTGTCGGGCGGCGTGCTGAGGTACTTTAATCCAGAGTCGATTGAAGATATCGCGAGCTGCATGGAAGACGTGCTCGAGGACACCAACGTTCGGCAGGAACTTTCTCGCCAGGGCAGAGAACGAGCGCTCTCTTTTGACTGGCACCGGTGTGCCCAAGAGACGCTTTCAATCCTGAGTTCATTCCACCCTTGAGAATCGCAGAGATGAGTGTGATGAGCGTTGGTTCACAATCCGTCGCGAGAGTGGAACAGTCTAAAGAGCTGTTGGTTGCCGTGTCGGTTGCCGCTGTTTCCGCTTCGGTGGCCGCTTTGTTTGTTTCTCAGCCTTCTCTTTTCGTCGCCGGCTTGTTGGTGTCTTTAACGCTCGCGGCACTTCTACGTTTCGACTTCTTTGTCTATGCCTTGGTACTCTTGCTGCCTTGGTGTCCGCTAGTTGACCTAAATTTGCCAGTTCGAGATATTTTTCTGGTACTCAGGTTTGTACTGTTTGTCGGAGTGTGGATCCGGCTCAGAAGGAGCAATAAGTCCATTAGCGAATGGCTTTTTGGCAACAAGCGGAAAAAGGGGATAGTGCTTTTTGCAGGGATTGCCATCGCCTCCGTTCTTCTCTCTGGCGCTCCTGCCAATATCCCTTCCTACCGCGCGCTGGCGCTCCTTGTCTCTTATCTTGCGGCATTCTTTGCTATGAACGGCTGGCTGGAAGAGAGAAACCAGCTTGTTCGAGTGCTGAAGCTTTTGTTGATTTCGACTATTGGAGTGGCCCTATTTGGTTTCTACCAAGCAATCGTAGGTAGCTACACCGACTTCTACTTCCGCCTCTACCCCAAGCACGACGAGGCGTTGGAGCCATGGGTGGGGCGTATCACATCCTTCCTGGTTCATTTCAATTCCCTAGCAGGTTACTTGAATCTCGTGATTCCCGTTTCGATGGCTTGCGCCGTGTTAGCCAAAGATCGTGCGTTGAAGTTCTTGGGGCTCGCGTGTGCCTGCGTTGCGGTCGTAGCGCTATTTCTGACCCAGAGCCGCGGTGGTCTGCTGGCCCTGGTCGGAGTCCTGATAATCGCCGTCTGGCTTCTAGTGCCGAGCTTGATTACTCGAATCATGCTTCTTTGTGGGAGCACTCTTGCTTGCATTCTCCTCCTTCCCCGATTGTTTAACCATTTTGAGCGTTTGCAAGGCGTGGATGATGTCACGGAGGTGACGCGCCTGCTTACCTGGCAAGCGGCTGCAACGCTGTTCTTCGATCATCCGTTTCTGGGAGTTGGTTACGGCAATTTTAGATTCCTTTCCAGCGACCTGGTTCCAGGCGCCGTGCCAGGAACGTTGGACGCGCATAATCTCTATTTACAGCTTCTTGCGGAGACAGGAGTCGTTGGATTTCTTACTTTTGCGGTTCTTCTGGGGGCTTTCTTCGTTCTTTCGCTGAAGTCGATGCGAGAGCAGGATGCTCTTTCCCGCATTGTTGCTTTTAGCGTTTGTGGTGCTATTGCCGCCACGTTGATCCACGGCATGGTCGACTACTTGTTTAACGTTAGCTCGCAGTTTGGAACGCTATTCTGGCTCGTACTTGGTCTGGGTTCGTGCGCCACGATAGGAGCCAGCAGCAAGATGATGTCTCAGGTAGCATCGCGATGAGTTCGAGGGGGCGGCCGTTCCCCCGCGTGGAAACTCGTCCTGTTTCGCCATGACGCTGTCGCAATTTTGAGGAGCACGTAGCGCACATGAGAATTGGAATCGACGCGCGGCCTTTGAACAAGCAGCGCACTGGAATAGGGAACTACGTTCAGGGATTAGTCGAGCTGCTTCCCCAAGTTGCTCCACAACACGAGTACCTGCTGTATTCGAATAGGAGACTCGATTCGCCGCTTCCTGAAGGAGCATTCCACCAGCGAATTGACGTGGCATTTGGATGGTGCCCCGGTTCTTTCTGGCTGCTTGGGCGTGGCGCGCGCTTGGCGCGAAAAGACGCCGTCGATGTTTACTGGTCGACGCAGGCTATTCTTCCGCCGCGAATGCCGTCTGAAGTGCTGAAGGTCGTCACGGTGTATGACATGGTTTGGCTCCGCTGCCCCGAAACGACAACTCGCTACGTCCGTCTTGTTCAGAGCATGTGCGCCCGGAAAGCGGTCGCCGAAGCGGATTACGTCATTGTAATTTCCCGCTCCACGCAGGACGAACTGATTCAAACTCTGGGGGTCCCGAGGGAGAAGACAAAGCTTGTTTACCCCGGGATTGCTGACCGCTACAAACCACGACAGCAGGCAAAGGCGGCGGAACATATATCGCGTAAGTATGGCGTGCCACAGCGTTACATGGCTACTGCAGGGACCGTCGAGCCGAGAAAGAATCTGAAGCTTCTTGTTGAGGTTCTTCGAATTCTCAAGAGCAACGGTCAACTTGATTGTCCGCTTTTGGTCGTAGGGGCGAGTGGCTGGAAGACCTCACCCCTGTTCCGAGAAATTCAAGCGGGGGGACTGACGGAAAACGACATCCGCTTCCTAGGATACATCCCAGATGAGGATATGCCGCTCTTTTACGCTGGCGCCCAAGTATTTCTGTTCCCGACGTTATATGAGGGTTTTGGATTGCCGCCAGTCGAAGCCATGGCCTGTGGAGTGCCGGTGATCGCTTCCGATGCGCCTTGCATGCCAGAAGTGCTGGGAGACGCGGCGATCCTCGAACCCCCTACAAGCGCCGAGACCTTCGCAACGGCGATCCTCCGAGTGTTAACGGACGACGAACTACGCGCGGCTTTGCGAGTGAAAGGGATCCGTCGCGCGCAGAGTTTCCGATATGAGACCTCAATCAAGCAGCTCCTGGAAATTTTTGAGAAGCCCCTTCAGCGAACTGCCGCAACTCTGCGCCCGGAGAATGCCGTCGCCGTCTAAAGTATTCAGAGGACCCGCGTTTATGAACGCTAGAGCTCTGGCCTTCAGATACATGCCTTCTTTTGTAATCAGTCAAGTCAAAGCTGTGAAATCTTTCCTTGCCGTCCAATTTTTTCGCCCGTACGCGGCGAGACATAACTATGCCGGGTTTGATCTAACCATCCACATTACGGATCGCACTGGCCGATTGTGGTACGACCACGACTGGGAAGAATTACCGGAGCACGCGCTTCTAAGGACTTTCAAACTGAAGCCCGGTGCAAAAGTGTTCGAACTTGGAGCGCACCAAGCAGTGGTGGCGTTGATGGTTTCTCGTTTCGTGGGCGAAACTGGTTCAGTACTTGCGCTAGAGCCAGGGCAGCACAACTTTGAGACTGCGCTCAAAAATAAGGAGTCAAACGCTGCGCACAACCTCACCATGCTCTGTGCCGCCGCGAGCGACAGGAGTGGAGAAATATCCTTCAGCGACGGCATGAATGGAAGAATCGGCTACGGTGTCAAGCGTCCCGCGTATTCCGTGGACGATTTAGCCGCGAAGTTCGGCACTCCGGATATCGTAAAGATCGATGTCGAGGGATATGAGTCAAGAGTCCTCGAAGGGGCCACAGCAACACTCGCCGCCAAACCAGATTGGTATGTTGAAGTTCATTCGGGCCTTGGCTTGGAAGCTAATGGGGGTTCCCCGGAGCAAATCGTGCAGGTTTTTAGGGATGCTGGATACAAGCTCTACATCCAGGATGATGTCCACTACCGATTTCCGTTTCGACCACTGGATATAATCCCGAACCGTTGGTTCCAACTGGTCGCTATCGCTAATTAATCGTAGCTCGGCATACTGAGCCTTTTTGACTTGTACTGGAAGGGGATAGTTTCGTGAAGATAGCGCTGGTTACCGGTCCCTGTCCGCCGGGTAGATGCGGCGTCGGCGATTACACCGCCTGCCTTGCCGATGCGCTGAAGGGGATCGGTCTGGATGCGCAAGTGATCCAGGCCGGCGACTGGCGGCTTTTTGGCGCCCTGAAAGTACGCGATAGCCTGCAGGACTCCGACGTCGTGCACATCCAATATCCCGCCCTTGGATTTGGGCATAAATTGGGCCCACAGGCGCTGTCGCTGCTGCGAAGTTGCTTGGTAACGATTCATGAAGCGAGCCAACGGCGCATCTGGCGAAAACTTTCATTGCTTCCCTTCATGGTTCGCCCCAAGCACGTTATTTTCACAAGTGATTTTGAGAGGCGGTTCGTAACAAGGCGGGTACCTTGGGTTGCGGGGATTAGTTCCATTATCCCCGTTGCAAGCAATATCAGAGCGTTTCCACAGGAGAGGCAGCGCACGTTGAGCGAGATCGTATATTTTGGTCTCATTTCGCCTGGGAAAGGGCTGGAGCAGATTGTGGGGCTGAGCCGGCTGATTAAGTCGGGTGGGCTGGCCTTGAGGGTGCGCATCATCGGGAGACTTCGCCCCAAGCACGAAGAATATCTTGAAAAGCTGAGGTCAGTAACAGCGGAGCTGCCGGTCATTTGGGATCTGGATCTCAGCGAAGAGGAAGTTGCCGAGAGACTGGCATCATCTGCTGTAGCCTATCTTCCCTTCCCCGACGGAGCCTCGGAAAGACGCACAAGTTTGAAGGCAGCGCTCGCGAACGGGGTTGCGGTGATCACGACCATGGGGTCACACACTCCGGAGACGATGAAGAGTTCTCTGAGATTCTGCAAGAGCCCGAAGGAAGCATTAATTACCGCCTGCTCGCTGATCGAATGTCAGGAAGAAAGAACAAAGCTGGCGAGAAATGCCGCCCAGTACCTTCGGGAATGCACGTGGGAACGAGTGGCAGAGCTCCATTTGGCAATATATCGAAGCCTGCCGTGCTCAGAGCATAGCTCTGCCCCTATCAAGGTTAAGCGCGTGCAAGAGGAACCATGAGAATTGCTTTTGACGTTCGTTGAGTCATCTGTTCACGGCATTAATCGAGCTTGGGTTTTCACGCGTATGAGCAACACATCACCTCGGGTCGAAGAACCAAGTCACTGGGATGACGCGCCGTTTGCGTTGCCACCATCTCCTTTCCGGGCCAGAGTCCGAAGGGAGCTATCGGATCTCATCTGTCTTGTTGGATCGACGATAGCAAAGGCCCGCCGGGTTGAGCGAAATGCCACACCACCGCGGAAAATCTTGGTGGTTCGACGAGGGGGTCTGGGAGACGTGCTGATGGCGACTCCGCTACTCCGTGGCCTTCGTGAGCACTTTCCGTCCGCAAGGGTCTTAGTTCTGACTGGCAAGCCGGCGATCCAAGGTTTAAGTGGGTGTCCTTGGGTGGACCAAATTCTGGAAGTTCCCACCTCTACCAAAGACTGGCTGCGATTGCTCCAAAAATTGCGAAAGGAGCGAATCGACACCGCGTTCATTCTCCATCGCTTTTTTGCGCCTTCTTTGCTGGCCCTTTTGGCTGGGATTCCTCGAAGGTTTGGGTTTGACTGGAAGAACCACGGATTTGCTCTCACTGGCAGCATCCCATTCAGCGCAGCGCGCTCCCAGACGCTGCAGATCGGACAACTGCTCACGCTTCTTGGCAAACCTGCTGCTGACCCTAGCATGGAATTCAGGGTCAGTCAGGAAGCCACCCGCGGTGCTCAGGAATTGTTGGCGAGATGGGGGTTCGATCCAGCCAAACGGTTGGTGGGAATCCATCCGGGCGGAGGGGAGACAGCGATACACTCCGATGCGGTCAAGAGGTGGCTGCCGGAGCGATTCGGGCGACTGGCCAACTTGTTAGCGCAGCGCGGCGGGGTTCAGGTCGTCTTGCTTCAAGGACCTGGGGATGAGCCCTTTGTGAACGAAGCGCTCAAGAACATGACTGCGCGCCCGCTGGGGGTAGCGTCAGGTCTGCCTCTGACGGTGTTCGCGGCCCTAATAAGACAATGCGATCTGGTGGTGGTCAACGACACCGGTCCAATGCACTTGGCCGCAGCACAGAAAGTCCCGGTAGTGGCCATCGTCGGGCCCACGCACCCTGCCTATACTCTTCCCCGGGGAGAAATCCACAAGGTCATTTGGGCTGGGGTCCACTGCTCGCCCTGCTATCACCCGGAAGAATACGTATTTGGAACACGCCAAAACGGCAAAAAGGTTTTCGAGTGCTGGCGCTCAACACACGAATGCATGGTCGCCATTACGGCGGAAGAGGTTTATGACGTCGTGGTCGGCCAGATTCGGGCGTTCGGGAATAAGCCTCTAGGTGACCAAACCCAAAGCCCAGTGGAATTGAATTCATAACCAGGTTTGAGGGGCTATCGGGAATCGAATGATGAACGTTCTCACTATAAAACTCGGAGCATTGGGTGACGTGGTCAGAACCACGCCGCTGCTTCGCGTGCTGGAGGCGAATATAACCTGGGTTACTGCCGCGCGAGCCGTTCCTCTGCTGATGGGCAACCCCTATATCGATCGAATCCATTGCATTGAGGATGGTCAGGCCCCTTGGATGGGCGACAAATACGATGTGGTGATCAACCTTGAAGACGACGAGGCGGCCGCGAAGCTCGCAAGCAATTTCGAGAAGGCAACCATCGTCGGCGCCTATATGGGCGAGAACGGGATTACGTATACGGAGTCCGCTAGCGCCTGGTTCGACATGAGCCTGATCTCCCGGTTTGGGAAGGCGAAAGCGGATGAGCTCAAGATGAGCAATCGGAAGACGTATCAGGAATTTATCTTCGATATGATCGGCAGGCCCTTCCGCGGGGAGGAATATGTTTTGAATATGCCGCTGACAAAGTTGCCGAAAGCCAACTTGGTCGGGCTGGAAGCGCGGGCAGGGGATGTTTGGCCGATGAAACGCTGGAATAAATACGAGGAATTGGCAGAGCTGCTCAAAGAGGCGGGATTCAAGATCAAGATTTTCCAGCAGCGGGAGCGGTTGCTTGACTACGCTGACGACATTAACGAATGCGAGTACATCGTTTGCGGCGATACGCTTGCGATGCACCTGGGGCTGGCGTTGCGCAAGAAGGTGGCGGCCATCTTTACTTGCACGACCCCGCATGAAATTTACGATTACGGAAGAATGATCCCTGTCGTCAGCCCGCTGTACACGAAGTACTTCTATCGCCGCGATTTTGTCCCTGAAGCTGCGGATGCGATTCCAACGGACTCGGTGTTCAAGGTTGTCCTGCAAATGGCTGAGACCGCGCCAGTGGCAAGCTAACGTCGTACCATGGAGATGGCGCGCGTCGGATTTGACTTGCGATGGTGGTCAGGCACCACGGTTCACTACGTCGAGAACTTGCTACGGGCGCTTGCCGTTCAAGGCAGAGAGAAATTCCACTTTGTTTGCTACGGGCACGGACCGGGTAGACAAGTTGTGGCTGAATTGGATGGTACTGCGGAGTTCCGCCAAATTCCTTGGTCGAACTACAGTGTCCAGGGACAGGTCTTGCTGCCAAGACTGCTTCGACGAGATTGCATTCAACTGTTTCACAGCCCGTTTTACATGATGCCGTTCTTGAGTCGTGTGCCGACCATAGTAACCATTCACGACACGATTCCTTTCTTCAAGTACACCGACCACCGAGGCTTGAAAAGGATGACGATTTGCGCACCGGATCGACTGGATGACTCCTTGAGTACGAAACTGCTGTATATCGGTGCGGTTGATAGAAAATTTAGAGGTGAATAATGCAAATATTTATTGACTCTGCGGATATCAAGCAGATTGAAATGTGGTTGGGACAGGGCATAGTGGACGGGGCAACCACGAATCCGTCGATTATGTTCAAGGACGGCGTTGCAGACATCGAGGCTGGCGCGTTGCGAATCTGTAAGCTGCTGGGCGACCGACCGCTCAGCGTCGAGGTGACATCGAATCACCACGAAACGATGCTGGAGCAGGGGCGGCTGTTCGCCACGTGGGCGCGTAATATCGTCATCAAAATACCGATAGTAAATGAGTTCGGTGAATCCTGCCTGGGCGTGATACACCGGTTGACGCGGGAAGGCATCGCAGTGAACGCCACTGCGATTCTCTCATTCAACCAAGCCATTCTGGCTGCGAAAGCCGGGGCGACCTACGTGAGTATCTTCGCTGGCCGGGTGGCTGACGAGGGCAACGATCCTGCGGTGGTGATCCGTAACGTCCGCAAATGGCTGGATGAATGGAAATCTAGCGCGCGGATCATCGTGGGGAGCATCCGCGCGGTGATGGACATTCAGAACGCAGCATTGGCTGGGGCGCATGTCATCACGATACCGCCGCAATTCCTTCCTAAGATGGTGGATCATCGGTACACTCGCGAAACGGTCCGGCAGTTTGTGCAAGACGCAGAGAAAACGCTCGAGCAAATGAGCAAGGCGAAAACTTACGTCGCAACTCCCGGCGCATGATTAAACTTTCCTAGTCCCGTTCAAGTGGAGCCGTAGATGTCTACGCGTGAATCCATAGCACCTCCCGAAACCGAATTGTTGAGGCCCGTTTCGACAGTGGCGCAGTCAGTGCCTCAGTACGCGCGTCTTTTGGCCTGGCCTCTTTTCCACAAATTCGTGTCCCTGAGCGGCGATCTCTTTGCGATTACTCTGGCGCACATGCTCGCGGTCCGCATCGTGCAACATTTTCTCCTCATTCCGATGAACGCACTCAACCCCTTCGAGTACCACCGCTTCTACATTCCGTTCTTCGTCGTGATCTTGTACTTATTCGGTGGCTACAAAAGCCCGGAGCTGCGGCGGCCCGAACAGGAATTGGAGAGGAGCTGCAAGGCTGTTGCAGTGAGTTTCCTAGGCCTCGTTCTAATCAACTTTGTTGTGTTCCGCTCGGAAGTGTTCTCGCGCTACCTGCTGGTCTCCTGGTTCATGCTTGCTTGTATTCTGCTGGTGGCCACGCGCTTTACGTTGCGAGCCTTCTACCAAAGGCTTTGGAAGGCCGGTCTGAGTCGGCGCCGAGCTGTACTGACTGGCTCTTCCGCCGGGCTATCCGAGTATCGGGAGTTGCTCTCGATCCAGCGCCACCAGGGATACGAGGTGGTGGGAGTTCTAGTCGATTCCACGAATCCGGAATCTTTTTCTATGGCGGTGCCGCATCTCCCTGTGTTGGGTTCCTTGGATCAATGGGAGAAGTCCCTCGCAGCTGCTAGAGCGAATGTGCTGATTGTGGCGAATCCCTCCGCTCCTTATGGAGAGGAATGGCTGGGGGAGGTCTTGCGCCGGTGTAAGGAATTGAGAGTTGACGTCGAACTCTATTCGCCTATTCTGACCATCGCCAACATGTGTTACGAGCACGATGAGGTCTCCGGATGCTTCCGTTTTGAGGTGGGGCCGCAGTGGTCCCTGACCGTGCAACGCGCGTTGAAACGAGGTATCGACGTGGCCATCGGACTTGTCGGTAGCATGGTAACGCTGCTGTTGTCTCCCGTCGTATTCTTGCTAGTGAATCTCGAGGAACGCGGGCCCTTATTCTATCGAAGTTCATATCTTGGGCAGGACGGAAGCACGCGTTATTACCTGAAATTCAGGACCATGCACGTGGATGCAGACCGAATTCTAGAGACGGATGCAGCCCTTCGCTCTCGTTTCCGTGCACAGCAAAAGCTTATCGATGATCCCCGCATCACCAAAGTTGGTCGGTTTTTGCGGAAGTACAGTCTGGATGAGTTTCCGCAATTCTTTGCCGTGCTCAAGGGCGATCTCACTTTTGTAGGTCCCCGGACAATTCGTCAGGAAGAAGCCGTGCGTTACGGGTCCCAGCTGAATAGGTTGCTTTCCGTCAAACCTGGCGTGACTGGATTCTGGCAAGTCATGGGACGTCAGACTACGACCTACTCAGAGCGGGTCCAAATGGACGTGTTCTATCTCGACCGCTGGTCGATCTGGCTTGACCTCGTTATTATCATCAAAACGTTCTGGAAGGTTTTGAAAGCCGAAGGGGCTTATTAAGAGAGGATAGATTAGATCATGAAAATTCTTGTGACCGGAGCCGCTGGATTCATCTCATCGCACGTGGCGGACGCTTACGTAAATGCAGGCCACGAGGTCGTCATCCTTGACGATCTTTCCCGCGGCTCGAAGAGGAATTTGAACCCAAAGTGTCACTTCTATCAGTGCGATATCCGAGATCGAGAAGCCATCCAGAAGATTTTCCATTTAGAAAAGCCGGCGATCGTCAACCATCATGCGGCACAGATGGACGTGCGGCGCGGTGTGCGTGAGCCTCTCTTCGACGCCCAGGTCAACATTCTTGGCTCTCTCAATTTGATCGAAGCCTCGCTTGCGAATGGGACACAGCGTTTCATCTACATCGCAAGCGCCGGGGCCGGTTACGGAGAACCGAAGGAAATGCCCGTTCCCGAGGACTACCCGATCAATCCTATAACTCCGTACGGCATCAGCAAACACACCATCGAGCACTACCTCTTCACATTTCATTTCTTGTACAGGTTGGAGTACGTCGTTTTGCGATACGGAAACGTCTATGGACCGCGGCAGAGTTCACAGGGCGAAGCCGGGGTCTTCGCCACCTTTTCCGAACAGATGCTGTCAGGCATTCAGCCAATCATTTACGGCGATGGTACAAAAATTCGAGATTACGTCTACATCACTGACGTGGTGGCCGCCAATGTTGCCGCTCTCGAACGTGGCACCGGTGAGATTTTCAACATCTCCAGTGGCGTGCAAACTACCGACCAGGAGGTCTTCGACCTTGTTCGCGATCTCTTGGGGAAGTCGATTCACCCCAAATACGTACCTGTTCGTCCGGGTGAGATCGACCGAATCTGCCTGGACATTTCGAAAGCGGAACGACTTCTCGGCTGGAAACCCCAGGTTTCCATTACGGAGGGAGCGCGTCGGACAGTCGCCTATTTTAAAGAACAAGCCGACAAAGAAAGTCGCGCAGCAGCGCACACCTCGGTTTAGCCGCGCCGCAAGTTCTCAGCACTTTCCAGCAATCCGTACCTGAAGTCACTCCATTTTGCCAGGGGGCTTGATGATCATTACCCGGACTCCATTCAGAATTACCCTCGGCGGGGGAGGAACGGATCTCCCGTCTTTTTACAGGGAGCATGGCGGTTTCCTTGTGGCAGTTGCTATCGACAAGTATATGTTTTTGAACGTTAACACACCCATTCTGGATGACAAGATTCGTGTTCGTTACACCAGCTCCGAGCTAGTTGACCATGTGGCTCACGTTCAACACACTCTGGCACGCGAGGCGATGCAATACTTCAACATTTCCCGCGGGTTGGAGATCGTTTCGATCGCAGATATTCCCGCCGGAACGGGACTCGGTTCTTCCAGCTCTTATCTGGTGGGGCTCCTCAACGCCCTGCATGCGCTCTTGCAGGACCAGGCCACTCAGCAGAAGCTGGCCGAAGAAGCCTGTCACATCGAACTCAATATCTTAAAAAAGCCAATTGGCAAGCAGGACCAATACATGGCGGCGTTCGGCGGCCTGACCGTTCTGGACATCGCCCAAGACGGCAAAGTGAAAGTCTCACGCCTCAATTTGAGCATGGATCTCGTAGAGGCCTTGGAACAAAACATCATCCTTTTCTACACGCACGACATCCGCGATGCCACGACTATTCTGCAGAAGCAGGATGAGGCAACGCGCCGTAACGATCAGACCGTTGTCGGCAGCCTGCGCGAAATTAAGGACATCGGGATCGAGATCTGCTCCGCCATTACCAAAGGTAATCTCCACCGATTCGGCGAGCTCATGGACATCCACTGGGAGTCGAAAAAGCGGTTGTCCAAAGGCATCACCAACCCTCAGATTGACGCTTGGTACGAGCTCGCTAAGAACAATGGAGCTGTCGGTGGGAAGATCTCCGGCGCTGGGGGTGGCGGTTTCCTGATGTTCTACTGTGAAGAGAAGAAGCTACAGGTTCGTGAGGCGATGCGGAAGGTTGGCCTGCGCGAGTTGAACTTCCGTTTCGATTTCGAGGGGAGTAAGGTCGTCTTCGATGTGGTTTCACGCGATGGCCGCTTGGCTCACATCCAACGTCAGAATGGTCACGAAAGCGGAATCGCTTTCGCGGCCAAGTTTTCCGGATAGCATTCTGTTTCTTTAAACACGACCGTGAATTTATTCTGGCTATTCTGGCGGCCGCTCGCCTCCTTTGACGGGATTCCAAGAATCAAACGACGTCAGCAACTGCTCATATGAATGGTTTTCAAAGCATGAAAGCCGTTTTCCTCGATCGCGATGGTGTAATCAACGCGCTCGTTTATCACGAGGATGCGGGCGTGATTGATGCTCCATTCACTCCGTCACAGTTCAGGCTGCTTCCCCGCGTTCCTCAAGCCATTCGCCTGCTGAACGACATGGGCCTTAGAACCGCGATCGTTTCCAATCAACCAGGTATCGCAAAAGGGCACCTCAGGCACGAGACCCTCAAGCTTTTTGAAAGTACAATGTTGAGCGCTATACGCGATGCGGGTGGACGAATCGATCAAATCTATTACTGCCTCCATCATCCCGAGGCACAGGTCTCAGAACTTCGACAGTCTTGTCGGTGTCGTAAGCCTGAGATCGGAATGCTGGAGCAGGCGTCCCGAGACTTAAACGCAAGACTCGATGAGTGCTATATGATCGGCGACGGTATTCCCGACTTGCTGGCGGGTATGCGTGCTGGTTGCCGCACCATCTTCATTGGCCGCTGGAAATGTGAAATATGCCAATTCACCGAAGGGAATGATGTACGCCCTCACTTAGTTGCCAGAGACCTCTGGGAAGCTAGTCAGCTCATTCGGGCGGAATTACGAGGTCAGTCTCCAAGCGATTTCTCGGCCTCGGAGTACTCGACAGGCGTTTATTGAGTCGCATGGTCTCGCGTCCGCGGGGCACAATCGCATATTAACTATGGGACAAACTAACAGAGTGTATTCTCCCACTGTCGTTGCTGCACCTAGCCGACGCACGATTGTTGCGTGCCATGTTTGCTCTAGCAAAAACGATACTACTTACATCGAAGCAAGGGGTTATCGCATTGCGCAATGCCGAAATTGCGGACTTTGGTTCGTTAATCCTCAGCCCACAGTGGAAGAGCTGAGGCAGTTTTATGCCAGTTACGATGACGGAGAGCAATGGCGAAATCTAGAAGAGCACTTCAACCGCGGCGTCCGCAAAGCCGTTCTGCAGGCAAAGCAGTCGGGAACGGTCCTGGATGTGGGGTGCGGTTCCGGCAACTTCCTGCGGTGCATGAAAGAGGCCGGATTCTCCGCGTTTGGCATCGAGCCGTCGAAGAGCGGGTCCGAGTACGGACGCGAGGCGCACGGGGTCGACATCTATCACGGCATGATCGACGATTACTTAACTGTAAATTATGGCCGAGTATTCGATGTAGTTACCTTGTTAAACGTGCTCGAACACTTAACGGATCCCGCGGGGGCTCTGTCACAGCTCGGGCAGGTTCTGGCACCGGATGGCGTGTTGGCGATCGTCGTTCCGGATGCGCGTTTCCACGATTTGGTCGGGCGATTGCGCCGCTTCGCGGGTGTTTCTGATCCGTATTGGATTGAGCAGCCCAAGAGCTTTCTTTCAGGCTTCAAGCTGCCAGACCATCTATGTTCGTTTCAACCGAGTACGATCGCGTCACTGTTAAGACGATGCGGGTTTCGGATTGTTACGATAGAAAGCGCACCGGTAGTTTTCAATGCAGAGCTTGGCCGAAACGTTACGAAATTGCTGATGTTCTGGATCTCCCGGGCGCTTCATTTCTTCACTTATCGGCGGGTCGTAATAGGTTACTCGACGCTGATACTGGCAAGAAAGTTATAACATAACGTTCACTTTGCGGAGCGCAACAAATGAGCTACGTTAAGCAATATTTTGATGAAGCAGTAACGATCCTAAGACAGCTAAATCAATCAGCCATTGAACGCACTGCTGATCTGCTCCTTGAACTGCGCGAGCGGTCCGGCAGACTCTTTTTCCTTGGTGTTGGCGGGGGTGCAGGGCACGCGTCCCATGCGGTCTGCGATTTCCGCAAGATCGCTCAAATCGAAGCATACGCGCCGTCGGACAATGTTTCCGAACTCACAGCGCGGGTGAACGATGACGGCTGGGAAACGTGCTACGCCAATTGGCTTCGGGGCTGCCGGATGAATGAAGCTGATATGGTCTTCGTCTTTTCGGTCGGAGGCGGTGACGCGAGGGAAAACATTAGCGCCAACCTGGTGCGGGCTCTCGAATACGCTCAGGAAGTACGCGCCACTATCTGTGGCGTCGTCGGCCGCGACGGAGGCTACACCGCGCAGGTTGCCGACGCGTGCGTACTCATTCCCGTCGTCAATCCCTCCAGCATAACTCCGCACACGGAATCCTTTCAGGCCATGATCTGGCATCTCCTGGTGTCACACCCGAAATTGAAAGCCGCCGAGATGAAATGGGAATCCGTTCAATCTCCGGCAAAAGTATAGAGTATTCTTACTTTGGCCAATCGCAAAAAAATAGTGAAAGCGGTGATCCCGGCTGCCGGCTTTGGCACAAGGATGCTTCCAGCCACGAAGGCTGTCCCCAAGGAAATGCTCCCGGTTGCTTGCAAGCCTCTCATTCAGTTTACGGTCGAGGAAGCGGTCACTTCCGGAATCGAAACCATCATTCTTGTCGTACGCAACCACAAGTCCGTTTTGCAGGCACATTTTGGTTTTAATCTGGGGCTAGAGTCGTTTTTGGAAGAACGCCAGCAGTCAGCGGCTGCAGACCTCGTTCGCCGCATCGCAGGTTTGGCTGAGATCGTCTATGTCGACCAGGAGGCGCCGCGCGGCCTCGCACATGCCATTTCCTGCGCGCGGCCAATATTAGGAGAGGAAGCTTTTGCTGTTCTTCTTCCGGACGTAATCATGGTCGGTGAAGTCCCAGTCACCCGCCAGCTGCTCAGTGCGCGCGAACGGCATGGTGGAAGCGTTGTTGCCATCCGCGAAGTCGAATCCGGCGATGTTGAACGCCATGGTATTGTCCGTGTCGATTCCGATGTCGTTCCTCCCTCCGCCCGTTCAGTCCGCATCGCTGGGCTTGTTGAAAAGCCTTCGGCTGCCCGCGCACCCTCGCGGCTCGGCGTTTTCGGCCGCTATGTCCTCGAACCTGCCGTCTGGGACTTTATCGCTCAAGTGCCACCAGATCCGCGAGGTGAGATGCAGCTCACCGACGCACTCAATCTCTTGTGTCACGAAAGTCCGCTCTTCGGTCACTTTTTCGAGGGTTCGCATTACGATGCTGGCGACCCTCTCGGCTACCTCAGGGCCAATGTCGAAATTTCTCTTCAGGATCCCCGCCTCCGTCAACCGCTTCTGGACTATCTCTCGCATCTCCATGCGCTTGCTGAAGATTCCGCCTCTTGCCCACCGCCCACGCTCTTCGGCTCTTCTGCGAGGCGCTGACCCCCCATCACATCTCGCCTTCTCGTCTACCTCCTGAGTACTCTGTTTATCCAAGATGACACCACGCTTCTCCTTCAGCAACATTGCGTTTCTCAGTGTTGGTGGCTGTCATCCGCTGTCTAATGTACTCCGTCTGCAGCAGCGCCACGGGGACAATGGTCAAGGTAGGATTGCCGTGCCGTCGGAAAGAAACGGAGGTGTTTCTACCGGCGCCCTCCATGACATTTGCCGTGACAATCGACGCAAAGCGTAATCAAGTTGTCCACGACATCGTCACCGAGTTGGCTCCTGCGTTTTATGTGATGGACTTCCAAGCCTTCCATGGAACCGCACTCTTGACACCGCCAACCATCTCGTTCCAGAACCCGGAGTCGGAGTTTCGTGTACTCTTCCTGACCCAGTTTAAGCCTGGGTTGCTTTTGACGTAGAAGCGTCCAATTTATTGAGCTTTGCATAATCAAACCTTTGGCTGAGTCTCGTCCAGGTTTGCCCCCGCCAGAAAATCCGCACAGATCATCTCCAGGCAGTATCCGCGCGACTTGTCGGTCCCGAGCATGAGGCCAGCCGTTTCGAGGGCGCGTTCAATGACCGGCAATTGGCCTTTGTAAACTTTGAAGTAGAGGAGTTCCCACGGTTCGCTCTCTTTGCCGGTCAGGTGTTGTTCGACCACACGCTGGAATTCTTCTCTAGGCAACTCCCTGGCTTTGTGCACCCAGGGTGCACAATCGAACCGCTGACCGTCCGCTCGTGCCACTCTTACAAGCTCTCTCGCTTTGGTCCATCCGATCTGCTGAAGATCGCGCTTCGGTATCCGCGTGAGGTGCTCATGGATAGTCATGATGTAGTAGGCCTTCCGGCGAGATTCAGGAAACCTCCGCTCCAAGAACTCGTCAAACGACTTCAGTCGCTCCAGCCGCCAATACTGCCCAATCCGAACCTCACATAGATAACGTCCGAGATCCACATACCGCACGTCTCGCTCCTGCTCCTTCGTTTTCTCCCACGCCAGAATCTCGTCGATCTTGCCCAACACGAACAAGGCTCGGCGACGATTGAACTTTGGCGACGCCATCGGTCGTCCCTTAATCCACAAGCTCGTCAAGCCAATCAAGGTCGCTCGCTCCTGCCTTGCGCACGAGATTCGTGTCGACTAACGGCTGGTTGTTCAAACAAAGCCCTAGATGTGGGCAACTCAGGCAGCCGTTTTGGGGAAAGCGGATACCGCTGTGCGTAACAAACTGAGCCGCTTCGATCTGGCCGATTGTTGTCTCCACAAGGCGTCCGAACTCCTGGCGCTGCTCTTCCGAAATCGACGCTCTCAAGTATTGAATTTCAGGAGCATGCTTCCGCACGAAGACGACCAGTGCTACCTCTTGAATCCGGCTGATCCACGAGTAACAGATGAGTTGCGGATCGAGCGAAAGCAAGCCTTCGGGTTCCGTTGAATAGCGACTGGTTGTGGTCTTCCAGTCGATCAGGCAGTGTTGGCCATCGATCTCCCCGAGGGCGTCAAGATAGGCAACGAATTCGCTTCCTCCCAGAAGTGTCCGAAGCATTTTTATTTGCAGATTTTTCTTTGGACTGCGAATCCGAATCCGATTATCCCGCGCAAATGTTTCGAGTAAATGGACGCCCTGGTGGAAGAGCCGATCCCAGGATTCGCCTTTGCGGAATGCAAAGGGCGCATCGCGGTACGCCTCCCATTCTTTGAAAAGCACCGCAGCGCTATCCTCCTGACAAAAGTACGCACCAAGAGCCTTTTCAAAGCAGCGACCGAAGACCATCGCCGCGCGCGTTTCCTTTTCCCGCCACCCATCCAAATACCGGTAACGATAGCTGCGAGGGCAGCGCAGATACTGGCTGATTTGCGTGTAGCTATAGACCATCGCTGCCGCCCTGCCCATCGCTGGGGGCCAGTGATGTGCATTCGAGTGCCTCCCAGTCTGCCTCGGGGGCGAAGGCATCGAGGTTTTGGTAAGAGCGTCCGTTCAGAGTTGTATAAGAGGTTCGGACGACCCCGCGAAGATTGCGGAGTGCTTTTTCATCGATCTGGTCATCCTTGAGTAGCTGCGTGTCGTAGCCAAAATCTCGAAGGAACCCGTTGAGTTTCCAGAGAGCTCTTTCGGTGCAGTACAGTCGCCCGGTGAATGACCGGGATTCAAAAGCTTTGGGTTCCAAAACAACAAATCGGATCTCTACGAACGGCTTCTGCGGATGCCATCGGTAGCGAGCCCTATCCACGCGTACAAGGAATAACCCTTCGAGCTTGTTTTCGACTCCCCGCTGATTCATATGCAGGCCCGGAATCTGCCGCCTCATAGCTTTACCTCCACTGGTTGAGCATAGGAATTCAACTTGCACTGCAAGCCGTCCCTGTTTTCTTTCGCGGACGTCGCTAGATGGGAGATAAAGGATTCGACTAACTCGCGGCTGGCCTCTTTGAGAGTTGGCGTGCCGCAGAAATCAGCGGCGTAGGCCTTGACCAGTGTTGGATCGAGGTTGTTCTGGCGGATGAGCAAGCACAGCCTGTCTCGCAGTTTGGGTTGTCCGTTGCTCGAACCATTCTGGTGAGGCTTAACGGACTCCTTCGCTTCCCTGGCGGGATCGGAAGAACCGCTAAGCCAGCCCAACTCCTCGACAGAACACAGCCCGATTCCGTAGGCTTTGCGCAGCGCACGATTGACGGCCCGTGTCTCAGCCACGCGCATCTCGGCGCCACGGACCAGCGGAGATGTATTCGTAGGGTCGGCGTCGCCATAACCGACGAAACCTTTTGAGCCAGTGGTCTTATACACAGTGGCCTTGAAAATCCAACGGTTTGCAGCGGGGTCAGTAAGTTCCTTTTGCAAAGCGGTTCTGATTCCCGAGCAGCGTCTGCGCTGAGCGATTCGTAGTAAGCCGGCGTGTGTTATGTACCAGCGGCCGTCCAGCAATTGGAGATCCCCAGCGGAGACGGAGAGGCTGTGCGCTTCCGTCAACTTCACGAGGTTCTGTAGGGCAATTCTGGGAATTGCACCCCACATAGCTCGAGCGTGCTTTGCATTAGAGCGAGAGGCGTTGACCCGCCGCCTCGTGCGAACAGACCCCGCGGGCGGAGTCTCTCTAACAAGACGAGAGTTTCGTTTATTAAGACGTTCAGATTGCCTATGGGCGTTAAGGCTGTCCTTGTCCATAGAACCTCCGTGAGACGTAGTGATACTAAGTATTACGTTGGCGCACTGCTTTGTCAAGGAGAAAGTAAGTCGAAGTGTTTCTTGATGGTGGGACGTCTTACGTTGTAGTATCCGCCAGGGAAATGAAAGACACGACGATCTCACTGAAGATAGAACGGCCCTTAAAGGCTAAGCTCCTCGCGCTAGCTAGGCAGGAGAACAGAAGTCTCTCCAACTTTGTCGAGAAACTTCTTAAGGCGGAGGTCGCGAAATATGAGTTGAAACACGGCCGCCTTAAATCCGAGTAACTCGCCGATTGACCAACCACGTCTCGAACTTGGATACTCGCCGGAAAACGAGAAGGAGGAGACTTCCGAACTGTTTCGCTCAGGGGGGCTTGGGAAGGCGACGCCAAACACGCGCAGAGAATCTCGTGTTACCCCGTTGCCTTCCACAGAGCATTCAGACTACATTTCTCTTGACTCCGGCAAGTTCCGCGCGCATCTTAGCGAAGGAAGTAGATATTCGCGAAGATGCGAGTCGTGCACCCGGGTGCACGTAGTCGCGCGAAAGGTAGGGCCGAACGAGTTTATTTTGAGTTGATCGGAAAATAGGCATCGCATCACGTACGGTGTCTAACGATAAGTAGCAGGCAGACTGAACTCAGGCAGGCTGAGGGCAGATCTGCCTTTTGCTTTTTGGAGGTGTTTGATGGCAATGCAGACCAATAGGCTAGACAAGGATAGCGCTCCTAAGTTTGAGAGGGAGTTTGGCACGCGCCTGAAAAATTCACAGTTCACCCCGAATGCCCCAGTTCGGGCGTCACAACGCGGTGCGGCAAACGGAGACCCCAACACTCCAGAGGAGACTAATTCATCCGAATCCCGCGTCGTTCTGCATGCGGAGAACGCTGGTCTTGGTCCTCGCAGCGATGCAAAAAATGCCTTTGATGCTCCTTCAAAGAAGTCGGGGGACAATTCGGTCACCGAGGTCGATTTTGCTGAACTAAAGGACGGCACGCTCGTTGAGCTTGTGGAGGATGCAAAGAATCCTGGCCGGAAATGTTTGGCGGTTTGGAAAGACGGCGAAATCCAGTTCCTGGACAGATTAGATCAGGATGGTCGAGTTATGGTGCCTTTGGCACAGCATTGCGAGATTCTGGAAGGTATTCGGCTTCCCAAAGGTGTGGAACCCTTTGAATCTGTGCAGAAACTACTGGGCTGCTTGGAGTCCCTGATCGCGCAATGTGTAGCTGTTGATGAACAGTATGTTCCCGTGCTTGCAGATTTCGCTCTGAGCACTTGGTTTGTTGACCGATTTCCCGTGGCGCCTTATCTCTCCGTGGTGGGGCTGCCTCAGTCTGGGAAGACCTCCTTGTTAAAAGTCTTAAGCTTGGTCTGCCGCAGACCCCTGCTAATCGCCGATATCACCTCGGCGGGCTTCTATCAAGCCTGCGCCCGGTTCATGCCAACCATGCTCATCGACGAAGCGGGGACGGCAGCGAATAATCGCACCTTGCGTCACATCCTGCGTTCCGGAACTACTAAGGATGTTCTTGCGGTTCG
>WNFO01002258.1_pt1 | contig 29207 bp, 29 predicted proteins | sample 5400251 | NCBI WGS metagenome assembly WNFO01 (sample SAMN13153354, study PRJNA577476) | soil metagenome | isolation source: 100 cm saprolite under Madrone tree | place: USA:California | collected 2016-06-14
CCGTGATGCCCTTGAACCATTGGATCGCCAGCGAGGGAGCGATCGCGGGCGGCGCCGAAAAGAACAGGTGGACGGGGTCAGGTTGGATCTCCAGCGCCCGGACCTCGAAGGCTTTCCCGTGGGCCACGTCGCTCAGCAGGCCGCGGAGGCGGTCGGCCACGGCACCCGACACCACGCGCTTCCGATACTTCGGAATCCACACCGCGTGGTCGGCGGTCTGATAGGCGGCATTACGGGCTTTCCAAAAGTCGACATCTCGCATCCGCGTAGTCTACCACTTAGTGGCCGCTCCTCCCACGGCGTGAACGCCGGGGTTTCCGCGCCCACCGGGGTTCAATGATCTACCGCGAGGCGGGGATCTACCGGTCGAGCTACGCGGCGGACATGGCGATCTTCCCGCTGGCGCTCGACCGGATCGTGGTCGGCGTGGTCGTCGTCATCGCCTTCGGGGTGATCCCCTTCGTCGCGTCCGACTACCTCCTGAAGGGCCTCCTGATCCCGACGCTCGCCTACGCGCTCGCCGCGATCGGCCTCAACATCCTGACCGGCTACGCGGGCCAGCTCTCGCTCGGCCATGCCGCCTTCATGGCCGTCGGCGCCTACGGCGCCGTGATCGCCTACGGGCGCTACGGCTGGCCCCTCCTTCTGAGCTTCCTCGTCGGCGGGCTCGCCGCCGCCGCCGTGGGCGCGGTCGTCGGCCTCCCGTCGCTCCGCATCAAGGGGTTCTACCTCGCCGTCACGACCCTCGCCGTCCAGTACATCGTCGAGTGGGGCATCACCCACGTCCGCTGGATCGGCGGCGGCGTGTACGCGACGATCGACGTCCCCCCAATCGTGTTCCTGGGGGTGCCGATCGATACCGGGCCCCGGAGGTACCTCCTCTGCCTGGGGACCGTGGTCGTGCTGACCGTGTTCGCGAAGAACCTCGTGCGGACGCGCGTCGGACGGGCGTGGATGGCGATCCGCGACCGCGACGTCGCCGCCGAGATCATGGGCATCGGGCTCCTGCGCTACAAGATGCTCGCCTTCGTGGTCAGCTCGTTCTACGCGGGCGTCGCCGGCGCGCTGATCTCGTTCTGCTTCTACCAGGCGGCCAACATCGAGGAGTACACGCTCACGATCTCGATCCGGGTCCTCGGCATGATCATCATCGGCGGCATGGGCTCCCTCCTCGGCTCGTACCTCGGCGCCGCCTTCGTCGTGCTGCTGCCCATCGCGATCAGCACCGCGATGGTCGCCGTCGGCCGCCTCTCCGGCGGCCTCGTGACGACGGACGTCCGCGCGAACGCCGAGCTCGTGATCTTCGGCGGCCTGATCCTCTTCTTTCTCATCGTCGAGCCGCTCGGGCTCGCCCGGCTCTGGAAGACGCTGAAGGACTACCTTCGGCTCTGGCCATTCCCCTACTGACTGCAAGGAGGACGGCATGCACTCGTTCATCGCGTGGATGATCGCGGCGCTCGCGCTGGTGGGGCTGCTCGCGCCGGCCCTCCCCGGGTCCGCGGAGGAGCTGACGCTGCCGCTCATGATCTATCGCACCGGGCCGTTCGCCCCCGGCGGCAGCGGCATCGGCGGCGGCATGGAGGACTACTTCGCGCTCGTCAACGCCAAGGGGGGCCTCGACGGCATCACGTTCAAGTGGGAGGAGTGCGAGACCGCCTACGACACGGCGCGCGGCGTCGAGTGCTACGAGCGGTACAAGAGCCGGGCCGTCTTCTTCTCGCCGCTCTCGACGGGGATCACGTACGCGCTGGCCGACCGGTCGGAGCGCGACCGGATCCCGCTCCTGACCCTCGGCTACGGCCGCTCGGACGCGACCGAAGGAGGGACCTGGCCGTACCTGTTTCCGGTCGTGGCGACGTACTGGTCGCAGGCCTCGGCGATGATCAACTACGTCGCCCTGAAGGAGGGCGGCCCCGAGAAGATCAAGGGCAAGAAGATCGCCCTCCTGCATCTGGACGTGCCGTACGGCCGCGAGCCGATCCCCATCCTCGAGCGGCTCGCGCGCGAGCGGGGCTTCGAGTTCCGGGACTTCCCGCTGCCGTCGCCGGGCATCGAGCAGAGCGCGGCCTGGGTCGACATCGCCCGCCACTACCGGGCGGACTACGCGTTCCAGTGGAACTGGGGACAGTCGTGCACGGCGCCCTTCAAGGAGGCGCAGAAGAACGGCTTCCCGATCGATCACTTCTGGGGCGTCTGGTGGTGCGGCTCCGAGGAGGACGTCCGGCCGGCCGGCGACGCGGCCACGGGGTACATCGCGGCCGCCTTCCACGCGAGCGGCCGCAACTTCCCCGTGATCCAGGAGATCTTGAAGGACGTCCATGGCGCGGGCCATGGCAACATCGAGGAGAGCCGGGTCGGCACGATCTACTACAACCGCGGCGTCATCCACGGGATCATCCTCACCGAGGCCATGCGCGTCGCCATTAAGGCCAAGGGCAAGCCGCTGACGGGCGAGGGGATGGAGTACGGCCTGTCCCACCTCAACATCACCCGGGCCCGGCTCAAGGCGCTCGGGGCCGACGGCTTCATGCCCGAGGTCAGGACCACACCTGACAATCACGGCGGCATCTCGGGCGTCTCGTTCCTCCAGTGGAACGGCCAGAAGTGGAGCTCGGTCTCCGACTGGATCCAGCCCGAGGCGGCCGTCGTGGCCGACCAGGTGCGGGTGACCGCCGAAAAGGCCCGCGCGGAAAAGGGCAAGAAGTAGGTGTCGCCGTCCACCCCCTTGCTGCGCGTCAACAATATCGAGGTCATCTACGACCACGTGATCCTCGTGTTGAAGGGGGTGTCGCTCGAGGTCCCCGCGGGGGGCCTGGTCGCCCTCCTCGGGGCCAACGGCGCCGGCAAGTCGACCACGCTCAAGGCGATCTCCAACCTGCTCCACGCCGAGCGGGGCGAGATCACCAAGGGCTCGATCGAGTTCGACGGGGAGCGCATCGACGGCCGCGACGCCGCCGACCTCGTGCGCGCGGGCGTCGTGCAGGTCCTGGAGGGGCGCCGCGTCTTCGAGCACCTGACGGTCGAGGAAAACCTGCTCGCGGGCGCCTACACCCACGCCGGCATTCGCGCCCGCGGGGACCTCGAGCGCGTCTACCAGTACTTCCCCCGGCTCCGCGAGCGCCGGACGGTCAAGGCGGGCTACGTGTCGGGCGGCGAGCAGCAGATGATCGCGATCGGGCGCGCCCTGATGGCGCGCCCTCGGCTCATGCTCCTCGACGAGCCCTCGATGGGCCTGGCCCCGCTCCTCGTGCGCGAGATCTTCGACATCGTGCTGCGCCTGAACCGCGAGGAGAAGGTCTCGATGCTCCTCGCCGAGCAGAACGCGGCGATGGCGCTTCGGGTCGTGCAGTACGGATACGTCCTGGAGAGCGGGCGCATCGTGCTCGACGGGGACGCCGAGCAGCTCCGCGTCAACGAAGACATCAAGGAGTTCTATCTGGGCCTCACCGGCGTCGGTCGGCGCCGGAGCTACCGCGACGTCAAGCACTACCGGCGCCGGAAGCGATGGCTCTCCTGACAGGTCGTCCGCGACGCGCCCGGCCTGGCTCGCCTGCCGGCGGGGCCGGCGCCCGCCGTGGGCGGGGGGGCCGAAGTGCGGAGGGGGGCGTCGCTCCGACCGGCCCATGAGCGCCCAGCTGAGCGTCCATGGCGTCTCCAAGTCGTTCGGCGGCGTCCAGGCCGTGAGCGGGGTGGATCTCGAGGTGGGCCGGGACGAGCTGGTCTCGGTGATCGGGCCGAACGGGGCCGGCAAGACCTCGCTCCTCAACATGGTGAGCGGCTTCTATCATCCCGACCGGGGCCGGATCGCCCTCGACGGCCAGGACATCACCCGCGTCGCGCCCAACCGGATCGCGGCCCTCGGTGTCGCCCGCACCTTCCAGAACATCGCCCTCTTCAAGGGCATGACCGTGCTCGACAACCTCATGCTTGGGCGCCACGTCCGCATGCGGTCGGGGGTGCTCGCCTCGATCGCCTACTGGGGGCTCGCCCAGCGGGAGGAGGTCCGGCACCGCCGCCGCGTCGAGGACGTGATCGACTTCCTGCGGATCCAGGACCTGCGGCGGCGCGTGACGGGGTCCTTGCCCTACGGGCTCCAGAAGCGGGTGGAGCTCGGGCGCGCGATCGCGCTCGAGCCGAAGCTCCTGCTCCTCGACGAGCCGATGGGCGGGATGAACCAGGAAGAGAAGGAGGACATGGCTCGCTTCATCCTCGACGTCAACGAGGAGTGGGGCACGACCGTCGTCCTGATCGAGCACGACATGGGGGTCGTCATGGGCATCTCCGACCGCGTCGCGGTGCTCGACATGGGGCAGAAGATCGCGGAGGGGACGCCCGACGAGGTGCGGGCGGATCCGCGCGTGATCAAGGCCTACCTCGGCGAGAAGAAGGTCGGCCACCCGGCGCGCCCGGCCGCCCGATGAGGCGCCCCGTGGCTGCCGATCCGGCGACCCTCCCCGGGTTCCTCCTCAAGAACGCGGCGGAGCTCGCCGAGCGGACGGCCATCCGCGAGAAGGACCGAGGAATCTGGCAGGCCCGAACGTGGCGGGAGTACCGGGACGAGGTTCGCCTGCTGGCGCTCGGGCTGGCCGCGCTCGGCTTCAAGCGCGGCGACAAGCTCGCGGTGATCGGGGACAACCGCCCGCGGCTCTACTGGGCGCAGGTCGCCGCGCAGGCCCTCGGCGGCATCGCGGTCCCCGTCTACCAGGACTCGATCGCGAAGGAGCTGGCGTGGGTCCTCGACCACGCCGAGGTGTCGATCGTCGTCGCCGAGGACCAGGAGCAGGTCGACAAGATCGTGTCGCTCAAGGCCGAGCTGCCAGGACTCCGGCTGGTCGTCTACGACGATCCGCGCGGGCTCGGCCGGAACCGCCCCCCCTGGCTCCGGCCGTTCGAGGAGGTGCAGGCGCTCGGCCGCGAGTTCGGCCAGGCGCACCCCGGCTACTTCGAGGCCGAGGTGGCGCGAGGCCGCCCGGACGACCTGGCGATGATCTGCTACACGTCGGGCACCACCGGCGCCCCGAAGGGCGCGATGCTGACGCACGCCAACGCGATCCGGACCATCCGGGCCTTCCTGGAGGCCGAGGACGTCCGCGTCGACGATGAGTGGCTCTCCTACCTGCCCATGGCCTGGGTCGGCGACACGATCTACTCGCTCGTCATGAGCCTGGTGGCGGGCTTTGCCTGCAACTGCCCCGAGAGCCCCGAGACCGTGCAGCGCGACCTCCGCGAGCTCGGGCCCACCATCGTGCTGGCGCCGCCGCGGATCTGGGAGAACATGCTGACCTCGGTCCAGGTGCGCGCGGCCGACGCCTCGCCGCTCAAGCGCCGCGTCTTCGAGCTCTTCCGCGCGGCCGCCGAGCGGGCCGAGCTCCGGCGCGCCGACGGCCAGCCCGTGCCGTGGGGCCTCCGGCTCGCCTGCGCCCTCGGCGAGCTCCTGGTCTACCGGCCGGTGCGGGATCAGTTGGGACTCCGCCGGGCGCGCTGGGCCTACACGGGAGGCGGGCCGCTCGGCCCCGACACGTTCCGCTTCTTCCGCGCCTTCGGCGTCAACCTGAAGCAGATCTACGGCTCGACCGAGGTCTCGGCGCTCGTCTCGATCCAGCCGGACGCTGAGGCCAACCCGGTCACGGTCGGGCGGCCCTGCCCCGGCATCGAGGTGAAGATCGCCGAGCGCGGGGAGGTGCTGATCCGGAGCGCGGGCGTCTTCCGCGGCTACTACAAGGCGGAGGCGGCGACCCGCGAGGTCGTCGACGCCGAGGGGTGGTTCCGCACGGGCGACGCGGGCTTCCTCGACCCCCGCGGGCACCTCGTCATCATCGACCGCGCCAAGGACGTGGGCGCCCTCGTCGACGGCGCGCCGTTCGCGCCCCAGTTCATCGAGAATAAGCTCAAGTTCAGCCCGTACATCCGGGAGGCGGTGGCGGTCGGCCACGGGCGGCCGTTCGTGACCGCGATGGTCGCGATCGACCTCGGGACGGTCGGCAGCTGGGCCGAGCGCCGCGGGCTGCCGTACACGAGCTACACGGACCTCTCCCAGAAGCCCGAGGTCCGCGCGCTGATCCGCGAGGAGATCGCGAAGGCCAACGCGACTCTGCCGCCGGCGACGCGGGTCTGCCGGTTTCTCCTGCTCACCAAGGACCTTGACCCCGACGACGCGGAGATCACCCGCACGCGGAAGGTGCGGCGGCGCCACATCGCCGAGAAGTACGCGGCGTTCATCGACGCCTTCTACGCGGGCCGGGACGAGGTGGAGGTGGCGACGACGGTGACGTACGAGGACGGGCGGCAGGCGACGATCCAGTCGCGCGTTCGGGTCGAGGCCGTGGGGGCCCCGCGTGGGTGACTGGCAGTTCTGCGCGCTGCTCTTATCCAACGGCGTCCTCATCGGGCTCATGTACGCGCTGATCGCGCTCGGGTTCGTGCTCGTCTACAAGGCGACCGACGCCTTCAACTTTGCGCAGGGCGAGTTCGTCATGTTCTCGGGGTTTATGGTCGCGGTCGGCCTCGGGAGCTACGGCGCGCCGCTCTGGCTCGCGGTATCGGCGGCGCTCCTCGTGATGGCCGCCTTTGGCTTCGGGCTCGAGCGGGTGGTGCTGCGCCCGATGATCGGCCGGCCCGTCATCGGCGTCATCATGGCGACGATCGGGCTCGCGGCGGTGCTCCGCGGCTTCGGGCCGCTCCTATGGGGCGCCGCGACGAAGGCGCTGCCGCTCCCGATCCCCGACACGCCGATCGTCCTCGGCCCGCTGCTGATCCCGCCCATCCAGATCGTGGGCGCCGCCACGAGCCTCGTGTTCCTGGCCGCCTTCGGCTGGTTCTTCCTCCGGAGCCGCGCGGGCATCGCCATGCGCGCGGTCGCCGACAGCCAGCAGGTGGCGATGGCGATGGGGATCGACGTCGAGCGCTACTTCGCGCTCGCCTGGGCCATGACCGGCGTCGTCTCGGCGCTCGGGGGCGTCGTGTGGGGCAACCTGCTCGGCGTCGACGTCCAGCTCTCGGTCGTCGGCCTCAAGGTCTTCCCGGTGGTCATCCTGGGCGGCATGGACTCGGTGCCGGGCGCGGTCGTCGGCGGGCTGATCGTCGGCGTCGTCGAGAACGTCGCCGCCGGCTACCTCGACCCCTACGTCGGGGGCGGCACCAAGGACTTCGCCCCCTACCTGCTGATGATCGCGGCGCTGATGATCCGTCCCTACGGGATCTTCGGCAAGGAGATCATCGAGCGCGTCTGATCGATGATCCACCGCGAGTGCGGCATCCTCAAGACCTCGTACGAGGCCGACATGGCGCTCTATCCGCTGCCGATCGCCCGGTGGACGGTGGGCGTGATCGCGGCCCTGCTGTTCCTCGTCCTCCCGCTGGCGGTGGGCGAGTACTACCTGTCGCTCGTCAACCTGATCTCGATCGCGGTGGTGGGGGCGGTCGGGCTCAACATCCTGACCGGCGCTGCCGGCCAGATCTCGGTCGGCCACGGCGCCTTCATGTCCGTCGGCGCCTACACGGCGGCGAACCTGGCGGTCAGGCTCCACGCGCCGTTCTGGGTCGCGCTGCCGCTCGGCGGGTTGGTCGCGGCCGCCGTCGGCGCCGTGATCGGCATTCCCTCGCTCCGCATCAAGGGCCTCTACCTCGCCATCGCCACCCTGGCGGGGCAGTTCATCATCGAGTGGACGATCAACCACGTGACGTGGATCAGCGGGGGCGTCCAGGCGTCGATCGAGGTGCCGCGGCCGCGGCTCTTCGGGGTCGCGATCGCCTCCCAGCGCGCGATGTACTTCTTCCTCCTCGTCGTCGTGGTGGTGGCGATCGTGGCCGCGCTGAACCTGATGCGGGGCCGGGTCGGCCGCGCCTTCGTCGCCATCCGCGACCAGGACATCGCCGCCGAGATCATCGGGATCGACATCTTCCGGTACAAGCTGCTGGCGTTCGCGATCTCGGCCTTCTACGCCGGCGTCACCGGCGTGCTCTACACCTACTACCTGGGCGTCGCCAACTACGAGCAGTTCCAGATCGGGACCTCCATCGACTACCTGGCGATGATCATCATCGGAGGCCTCGGCTCGGTCCTCGGTTCCGTCTTCGGAGCCGTCTTCGTCACGCTGATGCCGATCGTGCTCCGCTACGCGACCGAGATGGTCGGGCACCTGGTGTTTCCGACGAGTGACGTGGCGAACGTCACCACTAATCTCCGCTTGATCTTCTTCGGCGGGCTCATCATCCTCTTCCTGGTGGTGGAGCCGGAGGGGCTCGAGCGGCTGTGGCGTAACATCCGAAACTACTTCCGCGTGTGGCCCTTCGCGTACTGAACCGCGGTGACAAGGGGGAGAGAGCCATGAAGAGGTTGCTGCGCAGCCTGATCGGCGTGTCGGTGGCGGTGGGGGCGGTCCTGGCCGCCGCCGGCCCCGTGGCCGCGAGCCACGAGATCGTGATCGGCCTCGAGTGCGACCGCACCGGGCCGACCCAGGTCGTCGGCGTCAACCTGTGTCCGGGCTACGACGACTACATCGCCCTCGTCAACTCGAAGGGGGGCGTCGCGGGCCACAAGCTCAAGGTGATCGAGATCGACCACGAGTACAAGGTGCCGGCCGCCGTCGAGGCCTACGAGCGCCAGAAGAAGGACGGCGCGGTGCTCATCGGCCTCTACGGGACCCCGCAGACGTACGCGCTGACCCAGAAGCTCACCGAGGACCGGATCCCCGGCACCTCGCCCGGCTTCGGGCGCGCCGACGCCACGGACGGGACCCGCTACCCGTACATCTTCCCGATCGCGGCGACCTACTGGTCGCAGGCGACGGCGGCGGTGAAGTTCGCGGGCGACCAGCTCAAGGGTCTCCGCGGCAAGAAGATCGCCTACCTCTTCTACGACAACCCGGCCGGCCGCGAGCCGATCCCGGTCCTGGAGAACCTGGCCAAGCGCGAGGAGTTCCAGCTCCGGCTCTTCGCCGTGCCTCCGCCCGGCGTCGAGATGGGCGCGCAGGTCCTCGACATCGCGCAGCGCTACCGCGCCGACTTCGTCGTCGCCCACCTCTTCGGCCGGTCCCCGTCGGTCTCGATCAAGGAGCTCAAGCGCATCGGGTACCCGCTCCGCAAGGTCGTCTCCTTCGTGTGGGGCGCCGCCGAGGCGGACGTCGAGGCGGCCGGCGGCTATGCCGTCGCCGAGGGCTACAACTGCCTCGAGTTCGCGGGCGTGGGCGAGAACTACCCAGTCCTCCACGAGATCCGCGAGATGTACAAGAAGGAGGGCCGGGAGGCGACCAAGGAGATGGCCTCGACCGTCTACTACAACCGCGGCGTGTTAATCGCGGCGATCCACGTCGAGGCGATCCGCAACGCGCTCAGGGCCAAGCCCGACGGGGCGATCACGGGCGAGGACGTGAAGCGGGGCTTCGAGCGGATCAAGGACTTCACGCTCGGCGGGCTCGTGCCCCCGCTCGAGATCACGCCGACCGACCACGAGGGCGGCGGCTGGGTGCAGGTGTGGCAGGTGCGTGGCGGCAAGCTCGTCCGCGAGACCGACTGGTTCAAGGCGTACTCTGACGTCATCCAGGACGAGCTCAAGCAGGCGGCGATGAAGAAGTCGTGAGGCCGTAGCGGGACGGTGCTGGTCCTCAACAACATCGAGGTCATCTACGATGGGGTCATCCTCGTCCTCAAGGGCGTGTCGCTCGCCGTCCGCGCGGGGGGGATCACGGCGCTCCTCGGGGCCAACGGGGCCGGGAAGACCACCACCCTCAAGGCGATCTCCGGCCTCCTGCGCGCCGAGCGCGGCGAGGTGACCAAGGGCACGATCGAGCTCGACGGCGAGCGGATCGATCGGCTGCCCCCGCACGCCATCGTCCGGCGGGGCGTCGTCCAGGTGCTCGAGGGCCGCCGCGTCTTCGAGCACCTGACGACCGAGGAGAACCTGGTCGCCGGCGCCCACGTCCAGCGCGACGCGCGGCGGGTGGCGGCCGGGCTCGAGCGCGTGTACGAGTACTTCCCGCGGCTCCGCGAGCGGCGCGCGCTCAAGGCCGGCTACCTCTCGGGGGGCGAGCAACAGATGCTGGCGATCGGGCGCGGCCTGATGTCGGAGCCCCGCATGATGCTGCTCGACGAGCCCTCGCTCGGGCTCGCGCCGATGCTGGTGGAGGAGATCTTCGCCATCGTCGAGCGGCTTCACCGGGACGAGAAGCTCACCGTGCTCCTCGTCGAGCAGAACGCGGCGCTCGCGCTCGCCCTCGCCGAGCACGGCTACGTCATGGAGAACGGGCGCATCGTGCTCGACGGCGCCGCCGCGGCGCTCAGGGAGAACGCCGACATCAAGGAGTTCTACCTCGGGCTGACCGCCGTCGGCGCCCGCAAGTCGTATCGCGACGTGAAACACTACAAGCGCCGGAAGCGGTGGTTGAGCTGAGCGGGGGGAGGCCGGGGACGTGACGCCGATCGACCGACGCCGCGGGTACTGGGATCGCGAGAAGGAGACGATGGCCCCCCGCGCGCGGGAGCGCTACCAGGCGCGCTGGCTCGCCTCCCTCGTGCGGCACGCCTGGGAGCGGGCGCCGGGGGTTCGGCGCCGCCTCGAGCACGCGGGGCTCGCGGCCCGCGACATCCGGGGCGTCGCCGACCTCAGCCGCCTGCCGGTGATCAAGAAGAGCGAGATGCCGGAGCTGCAGCGGATCGATCCGCCCTTCGGCGGCTTCTGCACGCTGCCCGTCGCGAAGCTGCGTCGCGTCTTCGTGTCGCCGGGGCCGATCCTCGAGCCGATGGGCTCGGAGGCGAGCGCCTGGCACGGCGAGACCGCGCTCTTCGCGGGCGGCTTCCGGCGGGGGGACGTCGTCCTCAACACGTTCGCCTACCATCTCGTCCCCGCCGCCCACGAGCTCGACGAGGCCCTGCACCTGATCGGCTGCGCGGTCGTGCCGACCGGCGTCGGCAACACCGACACCCAGGTGACGACGGCGCGCGCCGTGCGGGCGACCGGCTACGTCGGCACGCCGAGTTTCCTCATGACGATCCTGAAGCGCGCCGCCGAGCTGGGCGTGGGGCGCCTGCCCTTCGAGGTGGCGCAGGTCGGCGCCGAGGCGCTCCCGGAGTCGCTGCGGCGGCAGCTCGAGGAGGAGCACGGCGTCCTGACCCGTCAGGGGTTCGGCACCGCCGACATCGGCATGGTCGCCTACGAGTGTCCCGAGAAGTCGGGCATGCACCTGGTCGACGACGCCATCGTCCAGGTGTGCGATCCGCTGTCGGGGGCGCCCCTGCCCGACGGGCAGGTCGGCGAGCTCGTGGCGTCCGTCAACAATCCCACGTACCCGATGCTCCGCTTCGGCACCGGCGACCTGACGGTCGTCACCGACGAGCCGTGCCCGTGCGGGCGGACGGCGGCGCGCATGCTCGGCTGGCGCGGGCGCGCCGACGAGGTGACGAAGGTGCGCGGGATGTTCATCCACCCCCGGCAGGTCGACGAGGTCGCGGCGCGCGCGGGCGGCGTGGCCCGCTGCCAGGCCGTCGTCGGGCGGCAGGGGCACCAGGATACCCTGGTCCTGCGCGCCGAGCTCCGCCCCGGCGCGGAGGCGCCGGCGGTGAGGGCGGCCGTCGAGACCGCCATTCGCGACGTCATGAAGCTTCGCGGCAGCGTGGAGATCGTCCCGGCGGGGACGATCCCCGAGACGGCCAAGAAGATCGCCGACGAGCGGACGTGGGAGTGAGCCCGCCCGGGGCGCCTGGGCGGCCCGGAGCGCCGCCCTGGTGACGCTCGCCGAGAAGGTTGCGGTCGTCACCGGGGCCGCCAGCGGGATCGGCCGCGCCATCGCGGTCGGTCTGGCGCGCGCGGGCGCGGCGGTGGCGGTCGTCGACGTCAACCTGGGCGGCGCCGAGGAGACCGTGCGCGCGATCGAGACGGAGGGCGGACGGGCCCGCGCCTGGCAGGCCGACGTCGCCCGCCGGTCCGAGGTCGATGCGGTGGTAGCCGGGATCCTCGCCGCGTGGGGCGCGGTGCACATCCTCGTCAACAACGCCGGCTGGGACCGCCCGATGCCGTTCGTCGAGACGACCGAGGAGTTCTGGGACAAGGTGCTCGCCGTCAATCTGAAGGGGCCGATCATCTGCACGCGCGCGGTGCTCCCGCCGATGATCGCGCAGGGCTACGGCAAGATCGTCTCCGTCGCCTCGGACGCGGGCCGGGTGGGCTCGACGGGGGAGGCCGTGTACTCGGCAGCCAAGGGCGGGGTCATCGCGTTCACCAAGGCGGTCGCTCGCGAGGTCGCCCGCCATCGGATCAACGTCAACTGCGTCTGCCCCGGTCCGTCGGACACGCCGCTCTTCCGCACCGAGTTCGTCGCCGTGAACCCCAAGCTCTCGGCGAGCCTCGCGCGCGTGATTCCGTGGGGCCGCCTCGGCCAGCCCGACGATGTGGCGCCGGCGGTGGTGTTCCTGGCCTCGGACGAGGCCGGCTACGTCACCGGCCAGACGCTCTCCGTCTCCGGCGGCTTGACGATGGCGTGAGCGCGCCGGCCTTCCTCGCGATCGGTCACGTCACCCTCGACCGGGTCGGCGCCGACGCCGAGCCCGGGGGGGCGGCCCTCTACGCGGCCGTCACCGCGCACCGGCTCGGCGCGTCAGCGGGGATCCTCACGAGCCACGCCGAGGACTTCCCGCTCGATCGGATCCCGCCGCAGATCGAGGTCGTGAGCGTGCCGAGCCGGCGCACGACCACCGTCGCGCGCGGCGCCGACCCCGCCGGCGCGGGGACGCTCCGCTGCGAGGCGCTCGCGAGCCCCATCACGCCGGCCGATGTCCCGGAGGACTGGCTCGAGGCGCCGCTGGTCCTCCTGGCGCCCGTCATGAACGAGCTGGACCCGCGCGTGACCGCCGTGTTCCCCGACGCCACGCTGGCGGCTGCCGCCCAGGGATGGCTCCGCGGGCGCGCGCCGGACGGGCGCGTCGTCCCGACCGGCTGGGCCAGCGCCGCCCTGGTTCTCTCCCGGATCCAGGCGCTGTTCCTCGGCGGCCGGGACGTCGACGCCGCGGCGACGGCCGCGGTCGACTGGTATCAGCGGGTCCCCGTCGGTGTCATCACGGCCGGCCGCCTGGGCGCGCTCCTGTTCGTCAACGGCGAGCGCTACGACGTCCCGCCGTACCCGGCGCGGGAGGTGAGCCCGACCGGCGCCGGCGCCGTCTTCGCGGCGGCCTTCCTCCTCCACTACGAGCGGGACGGCGATCCATGGGACGCGGCGGCGGCCGGTGCGTGCGCGGCGGCCCTCTCCGTGGAGGGCCCGGGCCTGGCGGCGATCCCCGACGCCGCACGCCTCGAGGCAGCGCTCGCGAGCTACCGGCAGGCGCTCGGCCGCGCGCCTTGACAGGTCGCGCGTCCCGTGACTACCGTGGCAGGTGGCTCGCGAATGAGTGAGGCGACGCGGCGGGTCCGGATCACGGCCGGCTCGGCGAGCGCGGAGGCGACGCTCGACGGCTCGCGGACGGCGACGGCCGTCTGGGCGGCGCTGCCGATCTCGGCGCCGGCCCAGACCTGGGGCGACGAGATCTACTTCGACATCGGCACCGCGATCGCTCCCGAGTCGCCGAAGGCGGTGGTCGAGCGCGGCGACCTGGGCTACTGGCCGCCGGGCCAGGCCTTCTGCGTCTTCTTCGGCCCGACGCCGGCGAGCACGGGCGACGAGATCCGGCCCGCGAGCCCCGTGAATGTGTTCGGGCGGGTGGCCGGCGATCCGACGATCTTCAAGAAGGTTCGGTCGGGCACGACGGTCCGGATCGAGCGTGCCGGAGGAGGCGGACGATGAAGATTTTCCTGGATACCGCGAACGTGAACGAGCTCCGAGAGGGTGTGGCGATCGGCGTCGTCGACGGCTGCACGACGAACCCCTCGCTCATCGCCAAGGAGAAGCGCCCGTTCCGGCCGCTCGTCGAGGAGATCTGCTCGATCGTGCCGGGCGACGTGAGCCTCGAGGTGGTCGCCACCGACGTCGAGGGGATGGTCAAGGAGGGCAGGGAGCTCGCCCAGATCGCGCCGAACGTCGTCGTGAAGTGCCCGCTCACGAAGGACGGCCTCAAGGCCGTGAAGCGCCTGACCGGGGAGGGCCTCCGCGTCAACCAGACGCTTTGCTTCTCGGCCACGCAGGCGCTCCTCTCGGCCAAGGCGGGCGCCTTCTACATCAGTCCCTTCCTCGGCCGCCTCGACGACATCGCCCACGTCGGCATGGACCTGATCCGTGACATCGTCGAGATCTACCGGAACTACGGCTTCAAGACACAGGTCCTCGCCGCGTCGATCCGGAGCCCGCTGCACGTCGTCGACGCCGCAAAGGCGGGGGCGCACGTGGCGACCCTGCCCTTCGCCGTGCTCGAGCAGCTCATGAAGCACCCACTGACGGACATCGGCCTCAAGAAGTTCCTCGACGACTGGAACAAGGCGGGCGAGAAGCTCTAGGGTCCCGTCCGGCGCGCCGCCCTCTCGGTCCTGCGCGATCCTGCGCTGGTCGGCGCTCGGGCGGCGGACCCGGGGAACGGCCGCGCGTCTCGGTCACGATTCACGACCTCGGCCGCCGGCGCGAATCGCGGGATCGGCGGCGGGCCGGCGGTTAGGCGTCCCCCCCCATCAGCCAGGCACAGACGTCTGTGAAGGCGCCGCCATCGACGGTCGTCTCGACACGCAGGCGGCCGTCCTCCCCGATCACTCCCATCCACGCCACCGCCGGTTTTTCTGTGGGCGGCTCGCTCTGCGGGTGGTCTCGATAGCGCGTGACGACGAAACGGTCGGCGAGGAACCAGGCCTTGAAATACCGGGGGCCGTCCGACGTCCGATGGATCACGTTGAAGTGTCCGCCGGCGCCGTCGGGGACCTCACAGTCGGGGCCAGCCGCGAATTGGTGGACGACCTCCGTCCACAGCTGGTCGACGGCGACGAAGGGGAGTGGCTCCAGTGGCGCCCCCGCAGTGATCGCCGACACGCCAATAACCGTCACGGCCCCTCGCCCGGTAACGGATTGGGCTGCGCCGGCTGTCGGCCCTACCGACACCGCGACGCACGTCACAACGACCAAGAGGCGGCCCAGATGAGACGCGTTTATCGCACCCATTCGCTCCCCTCGCTCTTCGGGTTTCGTCATCGCACGCCGACGCCACTCGTCGACGAGACTGAGGTGGTCGGGAGGGAGAAGGCCCTCCCGACCGATCCTCGCTTCTCTACTGATCCTTGTCGCCGGACTGGTCCTTCTCTCCAGCCGCCGGCGTCTCCTCCGCGGCCGGGGCCGCGCTCTCCGGCTTCGCCGAGTCCTCGTCCTTCACCTCAGTTCCCTGCATCTGAGTTCCCTGCATCTGCGTGTCCTGACTCGCCTCGTCGTTGCTCGCCGCCCTCGTCGGGTGGCCGAAGGAGAAGATCGATCCCACCGCGAGCGCGACGAGCCCCACCACCCACGACCGCTGCGTCCGCCTCATCATCCGCCGCCTTTCTTGGTGAAGTGCCGAACTCTCTCCGAGCGCGCCTCGTGCTCACACATCGTGAGGGCTGCCGACAGACATGACAGCGAGAGAAGCAAGAGCCGTGCCGCCGCCGTCGTGAAGCGAAAACGCGTAAATCTGTGGGTGGCTTCGCAACGACACACGCTCGGCTGATAACTGCGTGAGCAATCCGCGCCGTGGTGCTCGATCGGCGATCACCCTCGGATCCGGGTCCGGCCCCCGCTGACGACGTCGCGGCCTCGCGCGTCCGCGAGGCGCAGGACCTCGACCTGCGCCGGGCGTCCAGACCATCTGGGATGGGCTCCTGCGCAAGCCGCCGCCCTCGGACCGTGCAGGTCGCCGCCACGGAGACACGCGCGGCCGCGGGCACGTTCTGGACTCGAGTCGCGCGCCTGACTCAGTCGTGAAGTCCGGGCGCACGTCGGGGACCGAGACAGGCGAGCCCTGTACGGTCCAACCCGCTGCGGCGGGGTCGACCGTGACTCGGGGACTGCCGGGACAGGTGCGCTGACTCGCGTGGGGTCTCTTTGCGCTCCGCCACGCCTGGTAGAGGGAGGTTTTGCCCCGGCCGCCGTGTCCGCGCAGTGAGGCACGAAGCCCACCGGTCGTCGGCGTCGGTCGGCGACCTCAGAACATCGCCCCGTGTTGTGCCCCGACAGAAACCCGGCGGCCAGGGGTCCGTTCGGCGCGGCCGGCCGCTACCGGAAGCGCGGCAACACTTCGCGGGCGAACAGCTCCATCGATCGGCGGATCTTCTCCTGCGGCAGCCCACCGAAGTTCATCCAGCAGAGCACTTGGCCCACGCCCATCTGGCGCATGGTCTCGATGTGGCGAGCCACGGTGTCGGGCGCGCCGAAGGCGAGCGTCTCCCGCACGAGCTTCCCCCACGTGACCTTGGACAGGCGCTCGGCCATGGCGCGGAAGCCGGGCTGGAGGCTCGGGGGGGCGTCCTCGATGCGCTCGGGGACGATGAAGCGTCGGAACGACTCCTGGTACCACATCTCGAAGGTCCGCGCCTCCTCCAGCGCCTGGGCGTCGGTGTCGGCCACGTAGATCTGCCGTGAGACGCCCCATCGCGAGAGCAACTGCTGGACCTCCGCCTCGCTGCGCCCGACCTTCTTCAGCGTGTCCACGTAGATGTCGCGGCTGGCGACGAGCTGCTCCACCGGGCCGAAGAGGAGGGAGTTCAGCATGGGCCAGCCGCGGAGCGCCGTATTCTCGATACCGTCCTTGGAGACGCACACCTGGTAGAGCGGCGGGTGCGGCCGCTGGAGCGGCTTGGGGATCACCCGCGCCTCGGGCACGGTGTAGAAGCGCCCGCGGTGGCTGAAGTGTTCCTCCGTCCAGGCCCGCAGCATCACCTCGACGGTCTCGTCGAAGCGCTCGCGGCTCTCCTCGGCCGGCACGTTGTAGCCGCGGAACTCCGCGGGACGATTGCCCCGGCCCAACCCCACGTCAAGCCGCCCGTTGGAGATGATGTCGATCAGCGCCAGCTGCTCGGCCAGGCGCACGGGGTGATGAAAGGGGAGGATGGCCGCGGCCAGGCCGATCCGCACCCGCCGCGTCCGGGAGGCGGCCGCCGCCGCGAGCGTGGCCGGGTCGACGGCGAGCCCGTAATCGATGAAGTGATGCTCGGTCAACCACACCTCGTCGAAGCCGAGCTCCTCCGCCCACTCCATTTGCTGGAGCTCCCGGTGGATGATCTCCGGGTGTGTCTGCCACGGCGGCGCCTGGAAGAAGAAAAACGTGCCGAACCGCATCAACCCTCCCCGGTGTCGCCCGTGTCCTCGCCTCGCAAGGGTCTCCTCCCGCTCCAGAGGATCAGCCACTCCGCCACCCGGGATGGAGGGTGCGGGGCACGCCGTCGAGTCCGAGCGGCGTCACCGGAGTCCCGCGTCAGCACCCGGTGGGCCCCGGTGACCACCCGACGGTCCACGCCGTGCGTCGTCGGCTACGCGAGCGGGCGATACCGCCCGCCGTTCTCCCCGTCGTCCCGCGCGGATCAGGTCGCGGTCACTCGTTCCTGGGCATCGGCGTCAACGAGCCGGACGCGGACACTGGGTGAGCACGATGACGACCTCGCACCGCCAGGCGATCTCATCACCGCGGCGCCTCTGTCCTCCGGTCTCCGGTCTCCTCGGCTCACGGTCGAGCCAGAGCGGCCCGCGCTTCCGTCAGTTCCGCGCGCTCCGTCTCCGCCTCCGGGCAGAGTGCGACCAGCCTCTCTCGATGAATTCGTGCTCGTGCCGCGTCGCCGGCGCGCTCGGCCGCCTGGGCGGCGCCGGCGAAGGAGCGGAACCGGTTCGGCGCATTCTTGAGGGATCGCTCGAACTCCATCATGCCCTCCCGCGAGCGGCCGACCGCGAGCAGCAAGTCTCCGAGCAGTTCGCGCGCCGGCAGCAGCTGGCTGGGCGTCACCGGGTGCTTGTCGGTGGAGTCCTCGAGGTCCGCCGCCGCCCGCATGAGCCGGACCGCTTGCGCCTCGTCTCCCGCCGCGTGGGCCGCCCATGCCGCGGCTGCTTCCCGCTGGATTTCGACCTGCCCCGACCAATAGCGGTCTCCAGTCGCGGTCAGCTGGTCTTGGAGCCCCTCCAGGGCCTTGACCTCGCGCCCGGCAGCCTCGGGGTCGCCCGTGCGAGCGAAGCCGAGCGCCCGCGCGAACACCGTGATGGCGGCACTCTGCGCGTACGGACTTGATCGAACCGCCAAGGCGCGTGCCTCGTCCCACCGATTCCGCTCGACGGCAAACCGCGCCGGAATCGCGGCGAGCGCATAGGCCTCAGCCAGATTGTCGGATCGAGGCGCGATGGCGGCCGCCTCGCGAACGATCTCGCGCGCCTCTGCGTCCTTCGCCATCTGGAGTGAGGCATACGTAATGTAGTCGAAGGAGTGGAGCTGCTCAGAGAGGAACCCATCGGCCCTCGCCGCCGCGGCCGCCGCGCGGTTCGAGTCGATGGACTCTCGCCACAACCCGAGTCGCGTGAAGATGTGTGACGGCATATGGAGGGCGTGCGGCGCCGCCGCGGCGATCTGGCCGTAGCGTCGCGCCGCCGGAAGGCCTCGGTCGGCCAGGGACGGGTAGTCGTAGCTGTGGATCAAGTAATGCGCGACGCCGGGGTGATTCGGCTGCGTATCGAAGATCGGCTCGAGGATCTCCGCGGCCTTCCGCTGGTTCGCGTACGTCTTGTCGGTGGGCGGCGCGGTCGCGTCGAGCGCGAGAGCGTAGAAGACGGCCGCCTCGGAGTCATCGGGATAACGCTCGTGGACGCGCTGCATGGCCGCCGCATAGCGGAGGGCCCGACTCCGATGGTCGACGGTACTGGCGTCCTCGTAGAAGCCGGCGACGGCGTCGACGTAGGCCGCTTCGCGGTCGGTCTTGGCGATAGCCTTCGCGCGCTCCACAGCCGCGGCGCCTGCCTGAAGAGCGGCGGGGGTCGGCGGGAACCAGAGCGGATACCAGTGACTCATGGCGAGTCCCCAAAACCCCATGGCGCAGCGCGGGTCGGTCTGCGTGATGGCCGTGAACTCCTTGGCGGCACGCGCGTACCAGAACGAGTGGAGGACCGCCACGGCGTGGTCGAATGCCCGCTGGGTCTCGGCTCCGCACGAGGTCGCGAGGTGAACGGTCCCGACGTCGTCGGCAGAGACCGGCGACCCGAGCGCCACGACGAAGACCATTACCAACGCCACAAGCGTGGACATTGCGGAGGCCTCCCTAGTATGGGAGGGATAATGGAAGAGTCGCGAAGGAAAAGACGTTCCCCTCCCGAGGGGTCGCACGATACACTTGCGACTATTCGGATGTCAACGGGCGCGCGCGCGGCGGCACGCGACCTTGACCCTCTCGCGAATGGCGCGGCTCTCGCCGCAGTCGTCGCTCTGGATGCCGGTCGCGCTGCGGGCGGAGATCTGGATGCCGCCCGCTCCGATAGCGACGAATGCGACGGGGCGCACCCTGGGGCCGCTGACATCGAGAGACGCACGAGTCGCGGCCTCATCACGTCTCAGGTCGATGACGGCCGCCGCTTACGAAAGGATGGCTCGATGAAGAACGTTCAGCTGACCGTCGAAGGGAACATCCTGATCATCAAGGTGGATTTGTCGAAGGAGTTTGGCCCTTCTTCGTCCGGCAAGACCATCATCGTCGCCTCGACCGAGGGAAATGTCGCCGTGCCCGAGCGAGAGGAGAAGGTCGGAGTGAACGTGTACCGGAAGAAGTAGGGCTCCCCCTGGCCAGGCGCGTTCCGAGTAATCCCACCCACGTGATGCGCCATGGTGGTGAAGGGACGGACCGGTGGTTCTGCTACCTCCTCGAGTGCGCCGACGGCACCTTCTACACCGGCATCACCAGGGCGCTCGGTCGACGGCTCTCCATGCACAACCGCGGTCGAGCCTCGAGGTATACCCGCGGCCGACTTCCGGTAACCTTGGTCTACGCCGAACCACACCGAGACCGGTCGTCGGCGAGTCGCCGCGAGATTGCCGTGAAGAAGATGTCGAGAGCAGAGAAGCACGCGCTCGGTCGCTCTGCGACGCAACGCTAGCGTATCGGGGCGTAGTGGGGGCGGATCGACAGCCTACCGCGGTCGCCCGTCCTCCGCGTGATGGAGGTGCTGCTACTTTTCCAGCGTCTTCTTCATGAGGGCCATCCCCTCCTCGATCATCCCGCGGATGGTGTCCGCGACCTCATTCGGCAACAGGTCGGCGATCCAGACGACCCGGCTGCCGCCCTCGCTCTCAGCGAAGACCTGCATCGACGCGTTGTGGTGCGTGAGCCGCGGCGACCCGACGACAGCCCACACGAGCCGGCGCGTCTGGTCGTCGACGTCGACGACCAACTCACGCGCCACCAGACCGTTCCGGAACGTGACGACCCGGGCGCCCTCCTCGAGGCGGGTGGCGACAACGAAACCCGGCGCGAGGCGCTCGTGGGGTGCGCCCACGTCGCGGACCGCCGCCCACACGTCCTCCGCAGGGGCCTCGATCAGGCTCTCTCTTCTGATGCTCGCCATGAGGAGCTCCGGTGAATGGGCTCACCGCCCGACGGCACATGCCCACAAGAGTGGATCGGTCGCGTACCGGCGACGTCGGCCCGGTCGGACGTCGACTGAGAGGGCGCGACTGCGGGCCGAGCGAGCTCTCAACGCCTTACCGCTCCCTCGCCAGGATCGCCCGCTCAATCTCGTCGAGGTGCTGCCGGCGATGATCGGCACGCGCAAAGTTGAGCGGCGAGCCTGTCGCGGCGTTGCGGGCGACGAGGTCGTCCGGCAGCGTCTCGAGCTTCCGGTCTACCGCTTCGGCGACGGCGAGGGCGATCTCGGCCGCCCGGCGCGGGGGAAGGGCGAGCATCAGCGGTTTCGCCGCGTCGTTGATCCAGTCGACGTCTGCCGCGTTAGGCGGGAGCGGCGGAGCTCCCCCGCGCTCCCACCGCTCGAGCAGCGCCAGGACGCGCTGGTCCCAGAACGCCAGGTGCGCCAGCACGCCGGCCACCGTCCAGCCCGCGGGCATCGCGTGCCCGAGCTGGGCGTCGCTCATTCCGGCGACCACTGCCTTCAGTCGCGCGCGCGCCGTGTCGTTGCGGGCGACATAACCGCGGTCGACGTCCATCGGTCTGCCTCCTGTGGCGACATCCTTTGAACACCACCGGACATCCTCTGTGAAACGTCGGCCTCCGGGGGAGGGGGGCGGTCAGACGCTGGCCGCTCGGGGGCCACCGGGCGCCACGCCGGGGGAGGTGTTGCGCCCCCGCCGTCGAGCGCGCGGGTGCGGCGCACGGAACTCCACTCCCCTACTCGACGTACGCGGGCGCCTTGGGGATGCGCTCGCTTTGCGCTTTGTCGTGGTTGATCCAGAGCGTCGCCTTGGTCTCCGCCAGGAAGGCCCCGATCGCCTCCATGGTCCGCAGGCTCTGCTCGCGGTCGAAGTTGCGCGCCGGCACCCGCTTGTTGACCCAGTTGTCCTCGAAGTGCACGAGGTCGCCGGACAGCAGCACGGGCCCTGTCTTCGGCAGTCGCACCAGGAGCGCCTGGTGGCCGATCGTATGGCCGGGCGTGGACTTGATCACGACCGAGCCGTCGCTGAAGACGTCGTGGTCGCCGTGGAGCTTGACGACCGGGTTGCCCCGCAGCTTGTCGTAGGTCGCCGGGTTGAAGTTGTACTTCGCCGCGTCGGGGCCGAACGCGGCGTCGTATTCGGGCTCCTGCATGTACAGGGTCGCGGCGGTGAAGAGGTTCGCGTTGCCGGTATGGTCGGGGTGCGTGTGGGAGAGGGCCAGATACTTGATCGCCACCGGATCGACGCCGAGCTCCTTCAGTTGCGAGGCGAGGGTCTTCGGCATCCGGACGAGGAGGCGCCCGCCGGCGCCGCTCACCCCCTCGGGATGCGCCGCGATGGCGTCCGAGTTGCCGGTGTCCCAGAGCAGCCACCCCTTGGGGTGCCGGATGAGGTAGCAGTGGTTGCTGAACACCCTGGGCTGGCCCACGTTCACGCCGGGCGACCACGCCGACACGTCGTCCGTGCGATTCTCGCCGCAGGCCATCACGTACATGCGCTCGACGCTCGCCGCGGGGCTCGCGTGAGCGCGGACGAGCCCGAAGGGGCCCGCGACCGAGAGCACGACGAGGACGAGGGCTCGACCGAGTGCGCTCATGATCTCTCCACGCGGGGAAGCGCCGACCGCTCCCACGCTCGCCTGATACCGCGGGGATGGCCGCGGGGTCAAGGGGAATCGCTGGACACGAACGGGCCCTGGCGGTGAGCCGAGCGGCGACGTGACAGATCTGCTTCTCGGACGAACGCGCTCGGGAGTGCGCCGTGGCGCCGATCCGGCGGCGCCCACGCGAGGGTCATGAGCCGACGCCGCCGAGCCACACGTCAAGACCCGGCCGGATCGAGCACGTTCGCCGGGATCACGTCGACAGGGGATGGGTCATATCCTCGGGCCGGACCCAGCGGTCGAACTGCTCGGCGGTGACGAGGCCCAGCCGGAGCGCCGCCTCGCGCAGGCTCAAGCCCTCGCGGGACGCGGTCAGCGCGATCTTCGCCGCCTTCTCGTAGCCGATGTGCGGGTTGAGGGCGGTGGCCAGCATCAACGAGTTCTCCAGGTGCTCCTTGATCCGCTTCTCGTTCGGTTCGATGCCGCGCGCGCAGCGCTCCGTGAAGGAGCGGCATCCGTCGGCGAGCAGCTCGATCGACTCGAGAACGTTGTGCAGGATGACCGGCTTGTACGCGTTGAGCTGGAAGTTGCCCTGCGAGCCGGCGAACGCCACCGCGTGATCATTGCCGAACACGTGCACGGCCACCATCGTCAGCGCCTCGCATTGGGTCGGGTTGATCTTGCCCGGCATGATGGAAGAGCCCGGCTCGTTCTCCGGGATCCGGAGTTCGCCCAGCCCCGCCCGCGGCCCGGAGGCGTACCAGCGTACGTCATTGGCGATCTTGATGAGCGCTCCGGCGAGGGTCCGCAGGGCGCCGCTCGCGCTCACCATCGCGTCGTGCGCCGACAGCGCGGCGAACGCGTTCGGCGCCGGGACGAACGGCTTGCCCGTCTCCTCGGAGATCCTGCGGGCGGCGACCTCGGCCAGACGGGGGTGGGCGTTGAGACCGGTCCCTACCGCGGTGCCGCCGATCGCCAGCCCGTAGAGGCCGGCGGCGGTCGTCCGGACGCCGTCGATCGCTTGGTCGAGCTGGGCCACCCAGCCGGAGATCACCTGGCCCAGGGTCAGAGGGGTCGCGTCCTGCAGGTGCGTCCGGCCTACCATCACCAGTCCGGCGTACGCCCGGGCCTTGGCGTCGAGGCCGTCGCGCAGCTCCCGGACGGCCGGGACGAGGACGTCCTCAAGTTGCTCGACGGCGGCGATGTGCATGACGGTCGGGAACGTGTCGTTCGACGACTGGCCGAGGTTGACGTCGTCGTGAGGATGGATGGGCGTCTTCGATCCCACGACGCCGCCGGCCAGCTGGATGGCCCGGTTGGCGATCACCTCGTTGACGTTCATGTTGGAGTGCGTGCCAGAGCCTGTCTGGAACACGACGAGCGGAAACTCACCGTCCCATCTGCCCGCGATCACCTCCCCGGCCGCGCGGACGATGAGATCGACCTTGGCGGGCGGGAGCTGGCCGAGCTCGCCGTTGGCGAGCGCCGCGCACTTCTTGAGGATGCCGAGGGCGCGGATGACCGGTCGCCCCCAGCGGAAGCGCTCGACGCCGATCGGAAAGTTGCGGCGCGAGCGCTCGGTCTGCGCGCCCCAGAGGTGCGCGGCGGGCACCTCGACCTCGCCGAGCGCATCCTCCTCGATCCGGACCCCTCCGGGCGTCGTCTTCGGCCCTGCCATCTCGCCCCCTCCTTGGTTTCGACGGCGGCGCCAACGGCCGGCGCGTCGAGAGCGGAACTATGCCTCTATCGGCTGAGGCTCCTCAAGGCGACGCCGCGGCGCGATCGGACGGCCGCTCCCTCGTCCGTCTCAGGCGGCTGTCGGCCCGGGAGCGTCGATTCCTCTCACGGCCCGGGCCCTCGCGCCGTCGTCGACACGGCTGGGTCCGTCGCCGCCTCGCGGTCGTTTCACCCGGGGCGGGGCATCCCCGACCGAACCCCGAAGCAAGTGCCGTCGTCACGGTGCCGTTGTCGCGCACGTCGGAGTCCTGCAAAGTCTCAGGTCCCCGACTCTGTGGCGGCGAGCGGCAGCGGCCGCGCGCCGCCGACTACATCCGGTCGGTGAGGAAGCGGTGCACCGTCGTCGTTCTGTAGGTATCGCCCGGACGGAGCACCGTGGACGGAAACGCGGGCCTGTTGGGCGAGTCGGGGAAGTGCTGGGTCTCCAGGCAGAGCCCGTCACTCTGCCGGTAGGTCTTCCCGCCGGAGCCGAGCAGCGTGCCGTCGAGGCCGTTACCGGTGTAGAGCTGGACGCCGGGCTCGGTCGTGGAGAGCTCCATGACGCGGCCGGTCTTCGGGTCGTGTAGGCGCGCGGCCAGTGCCGGCGAGCCGGCGGTGGGCGCGTTCAGCACCCAGTTATGGTCGTACCCGCGGCCATAGACGAGCTGGGGATGATCATCGCGGATGCGCTCGCCGACTGGGTGTGGCGCGCGGAAGTCGAACGGGGTGCCGGCCACGGCCGCAAGCTCGCCGGTCGGGATCAGTGTCTCGTCGACCAGTGTGAACCTGTCGGCGTTGATCGTTAGCAGGTGGTCGAGGGCGATGCCTGAGCCGCTGCCCGCCAAGTTGAAATATGAATGGCTGGTCAGGTTCACGACCGTCGGCTTGTCCGTGGTCGCCGTGTACTCGATCCGCAGCTCGTTCGCGTCCGTCAGCGTATAGAGCACCGCGACGTTTAGGCGTCCGGGATAGCCCTCTTCTCCGTCCGGGCTCACGTACCTGAGCTCGATCGCGACTCCGTGAGCGGCGGCCACCGGCGTCGCCTTCCAGATCTGTTTGTCGAACCCCTTGCGGCCGCCGTGCAGCGCGTTCCGGCCGCTGTTCGCGGCGAGGGCGTACTCCTTCCCGTCGAGCGCGAACCGGGCCTTGGCGATGCGGTTCGCGTAGCGGCCGGTGATCGCGCCGAAGAACGGGTTCTTGGTTAGGTAGTCGTCGAGCCGGCTGAAACCGAGGACGACGTTGTCGAGGGTGCCGTCGCGATCCGGCACCTTGATCGAGGTGATGATGCCGCCGTACGTGATGATCCCGACTTCCGACCGGCGCGCGTTGATCAGCACGTACTGGTCGACGGGGGTCCCATCGAGCGCTTTGCCGTACGGGTGTGTCTCGACGGTGCCGGAAGTAGCGGTCATCGTCCGCGTCACCGCGAAGATCGGTCGATCAGGCTTCCCGGGGCAGGCGCACGGCGGTCGTCCTAAGCGGCTCGCCCGCGAGCCGCCCGACGGTGTCCCGCGCCTCCGGTGTCATGTACACCGCATCGATCTCGAGTCGACCCAGCGCCCGCGCAAGGACCTCGACGCGTGTCGAGGACGGGGCATGCTGGTCGATCAAGATGAGGGCGCGCCCCCCGAGCGTACACAGCCCACCGCCGCTCGCCGCCGCGATCGAGAACGGCTCGAGCCGGACCTCTGCGCCGAGCTTGGCGGCCACCCCGACGAGTTCGTCGAAGAGACGGCTCCGGTCCGTCGTTGGCTGCTGGTGACCGAGCCCGTGGAGTTGAGGCGAGCGCGACCGCCGGGATGTCGTCACCGGCGGTCAGAGGTCTTCGACGCGCCGAGCGTCGGCGCGGTAGCGCGGCGGAACCGTCTCCTGCTGGTCGGTCCAGTGCGTGACACCGGCGGCGTCGGTCCAGTGGAACACCTTCCGACTCGACGACCGGCCGGGGGAGGCGTCGGGCGGTGCGACGGTCGGCGGAGCGGGCGGCGCCGGCGGGGGCGGCGGCGGCTTGGGAACCCAGACCCACACGTACGGCGCCGACACGCCGTCACCACGCAGTTCGTACCACCCATGCGGATACTCGATCACCGACGGGATCGGGGGCGGCGGCGGCGCCGGCGGGGGCACGGCGGCCGCGGCAGCGGACGGGTACCCCATCGTCGGTTGATAGGGTTGATATTGATAGGGTTGATAGACGACGGGTGGCTCGGCGTAGGCCACCGCGGGCGGCGGCACCACCACGAGTGGAAAGAAGGGGGCCGGGAAGAAGAAGGGGCGAGGGAAGAAGTGGTGGTGGTGGCCGAAGGGGCGGGGAGCCCTGGGCCCGACAAAGCCTCCCATTCCGCCATGGGCGTGCACACCGTGGCCAGCGTGGGCCACGGTCGGCAGGGCGAGGGCGATCGTTACGCCCAGCCCCACCAGCGGCACCGCCAGCGCCCTTCTCATCTCGATCACGCGTCCCTGCCGAGCGCCCCAATCATACGCCGGTCAAGGACGGCGCGCTACGGAGAGACGCGGCGCGGTGGCACGCGCCGCATCTCTCGGGCGAGTGCCGCGGGCTCTTCTGTGGTCCCCAGCCCTACTCCAGATCAGCCGCCGGGACGACCGAGAAGTTCGTCGTTGGCCGGGTTCCCCGCTCGCGCCTTCAGGCCCTCGGCGTCCTCTCGGCGGTTGAGCTTTTCCAGCAAGCCCGAGTATTCGTTGAGCACCCGGAGGGTGCGTGGGTCGTCCACCCCGAGCGTCGCCTGATGAATCGAGAGGGCGCGCTCGTAGATGCCCTTGGCCTGGCCGTAGCGGCCTTGACTGGCGACCGCCTCCGCGGTCGAGGCGAGGGCGATCCCCACGCGGATGTCGGAGGAGCCGAAGGCCTGCTCCATGAGAAACGCCACCCGGCGGTAGAGAACTTCCGCCCGGTCAAACTCTCCCCGCGCGCGGCCCACGTCCGCCGCCGCGCCGAGCGGACCCACGATGCGGAGGTCCTCCGGCCCGACGGCGCGTTCGAAGAGCGGGAGCGCCTGCTCGTAGAGGGCCTCCGCGTCCCCGGCGGCCCCGCGATCGAGGGCCTCCTGCGCCTGCACCGAGAGCTGGAGCGCGCGTTGAAAGTCGTTGAAGCGGGTCAGCGTGCCGGCCTCAGCGTTCGATCCTGCATCGGTGCGTGATCCCGCATTGGTCACGAACGCGCCCAACGGCGCGAGCGCCGCGGCAGAAACCGCCGGTGCGAACCAGAACCCCGACGCAACGACAAGCGCGGCCAGGCTCGCGACGAGAGCCGTTCCCGGACTCGGTAGAGCGTCCCGTATTGTTCGGATCATGTTCGTTCCTCCGCCCGTCTCGGTTTTGTCCCGTGTAATTGAGAGGGTGGAGACCTGGAGAGGGATTCAGGAGAAGGCCGCGTCGGCGCTCAGGCTGCCGGGAAACCGAGACCCGCCCGTCCCCCGGGCCGAGTCGAGCCGGGTGGGATTGCACTGAGGACTCGAGGACGCCGCGCTCCGCGCCGGCGGCGAGACCTCGGAGACGACCGCGGTAGCCGCGCCGACCTCGACGCGGCTCGATCACCGGCGAGGGCGTCGGCTCGAACCCCGGCCGATCGCGTGCGCGCTACGCTTCCAGCGCGTTCTGAATCTTCGTTTCGAGCGCCGCCTTCGGGAGCGCGCCGACCACGCGGTCCACGATCCGGCCGTCCTTGACGAACAGGATCGTCGGGATCGACAGGATCTCGAAGCGCGCCGCCAGCCTCGGCTGCTCGTCGACGTTCACCTTGGCCAGGGTCACGCGGCCGTGGGATGCCTCCGTCAGCGCCTCCAGCACCGGCGCCACCGCGCGGCACGGCCCGCACCACGGCGCCCAGAAATCGACCAGCAGGAGGCCGTCCGCCGTCGCCAGCGTCTCGTCGAATGTCTGCTCGGTCAGCACATTTCCAACCGCCTGCATCGCGCTTCCTCCCTACCCGTTAAGATGCGGAGAGGCCGCCCGAGGATCCGCGCCCCCGGCCGCACTCGCCGTACCGCATGAACGCGGGAGCGACGTCTGCGGGGCGCTCGATCCTGCGGCTTCTCGGGCCGATCCGATCACGGCTGCCCGCGGTGGTCTCCGGGGTGGCCGGGGGTGAGCGCCGCGCCGGGGCCGCCTCACTCTTTGGGACCATCACGTCTGACGCCTTTCGTGGCGCCGCGCACATCCTCGACGACCCCGCCCTTGAGCACGGTCCGCGCGCTGAGCTTCATTCTGGTCCTCCGCGAGGGGCGAAGGCCGGCATCGTACGCCTCGCGCCGCCGGGGCGTGCGGGCACCTGGGCGCGGCTCCTTCGGGCTCCGACCCTGCGCGGCCGCGCGATTGTCTCGACCGGCTCCCCGACCGCCGGCCAGCTTCGACGCTGCGTCGCCGCGGGAGCGTCGAGCGCCCGCGACTTCCCGAGGTCGCGGCGCGACGGGGGCGACTCGCGGGCCCTGTCGGCGCATGTTGCGCTTGACCGTCCGCGCGTGGGCGGGTACGTTCGGGCTCGGTCGCGACTGATTGGCAAAGTGAGCATGCGCGGCGCCGACGATTCGGACGGCAGGACTCGGAGACGGCCGGGCCCCCCACTCTCGGACCGCCGCGCTCGATGACCCGCCGGGGGAGCGCCGGACCAGGCTCGGGGCGACCTGCCACGCCGCCGCCGACGAAGCGCGCGGTCGCGGTCCGCCACGTGGCCTTCGAGGACCTCGGATACCTCGAGGCGGTGCTGTGCGCTCGTGGCTACGGCGTCCAGTACATGGACGCCGGGACAGACGACCTTGCCGCCCTCGAGGGCCAGCCGCCGGACCTCCTCGTCGTCCTCGGGGGACCGATCGGCGCCTACGAGGACGAGACGTATCCGTTCATTCGCGACGAGTTGAAGGTGCTCGAGGCGCGCTTGGTCCGGGATCTGCCGACCCTCGGCATCTGCCTCGGAAGCCAGCTGATGGCCCGCGCCCTGGGGGCCCGCGTCTACCCGGGGCCGCGCAAGGAGATTGGATGGGCGCCGGTGACGCTCACCGAAGCCGGCCGCCGCTCGTGCCTAGCGCCGCTCGGGTCGGCGCCGCCGCCGGTCCTGCACTGGCATGGCGATACCTTCGATCTGCCCGTCGGGGCGACGCGGCTCGCATCGACCGACCTCTACGAGAACCAGGCGTTCGCGTGGGGCAGGCGAGCGCTGGCCCTCCAGTTTCACGTGGAGGTGACCGCGAAGGGCCTGGAACGCTGGTTCATCGGTCACGCGTGTGAGATCGCGGGGACGCCAGGCGTGACGGTCGCACGGCTCCGGAGCGACACGGTCCGGTGGTGCCCGATCCTCGAGGCGCACGGTGCCAGCTGCCTTGACCAATGGCTCAGCGATGTCACCGTGTAGCCTGGACCGCGGGCGAGGTCCGGGCGTTGC
>WNFO01000465.1_pt1 | contig 29120 bp, 29 predicted proteins | sample 5400251 | NCBI WGS metagenome assembly WNFO01 (sample SAMN13153354, study PRJNA577476) | soil metagenome | isolation source: 100 cm saprolite under Madrone tree | place: USA:California | collected 2016-06-14
GGGTGAAAACCTTGAAGTTGTAACCGTCGAAGCGGTTCAAACCGTATGGAGTGCCAAACCACACAAAGCCCTGATCGTCCTGCACAAAGGGTCCGGCGTTGGATTTCGAAGGCCCTTCGATGGTGTAGAAGCGCGCGAAGCGGATGTTGGCCCCATCGATGATGGGCAGCCGAATCGGTCGAGACTCCACGCTCGCTTGTGGGACTGAGCCCTGTCCGAGTTGGCGATCGTCCGCGCTTCCATTCGTGACCAAGCCGGACAACAGGCTCAGATATAAAAGCGACGACAGCCGACTCTGCACAGAAGGCAGGTGCCGACATCTTGTGCACCCAAGGAGGCTGCGGAAGGCGGTAGCGCAAGGGTCCGCTCGTCTCACTGACGACTCTGACGCGCCCGATGGACTCAAATTCGAAAGCGAACAGGGGGCGACCCCAATCATTCAACCCCCTTCTCCGGTTCCCGGAGGTTGGAACCCGACCCTTCATGCGTTAGAGCTGGGTTCCGCAAAAGGCTTTACGAAGGAAACGATCATACCGCAGAAGCCTCCACCCCACGACAATGCAGAGCCTTGGCGGGACGCTGCGTACTCCATCCGCCACACTTCGCGCTGTTATTCCCCTCTGCCGAACCGGCCAACTCCTGGATTGTCAGCAAACCTTCCTTTATCCCGTTACGGAAGAGTTGCGCGTCATCCGACAACGATTGCGGGATTGGACCCTGCCAAGACTCCGGTAAACAGTACGCAACTTTGGGGGACCAATTTCCACCTGGCGAGGTAACTGTTCGCATTTCTGCCAGGTGCGCCCAGTTACTTCAACTTCGCGTACTCCGCTTTAGCTTGCTGCAGGATAGGGATGTCAGGATCGGCGTCTTTCAGAGTGTGAGAAAATCTTGATACGCGGCGCGGCTCTTAGCAGTGTCACCCTGCATGGCGTAGGCGCGACCCAGTTGGAGATGCGCCAGCGCACCGATGGCTTTTAGCCCAACAATGCCAGGATGGTCCAGTATTTTTTGAAACTCGACGGCAGCGGCGCCGCCGTTATTCAGCATCAAGTAAGCTCGCCCTCGCTCGTAGATCGAGAACACTTGGAGATTGCCGATCTCATTGGGGCCTACCACATGCAGCAGTTCAATTGCCTCTGGAGCATTGTTGCGATCCAAAGCCACGGCGGCAAGGATCGTCGGTAACCAATAGCGCTGCACTCTCGTGTGCAACGGAAAGTTCTTGTCCAGTTCCACGGACAACTTCTTCGCCTTGGCTGCGTCTCCTGCCAAAGCCAAAGCCAGCACAAGCTCTGGAAAATTATTGCCTTTCATGTTCATCTTCATCGCCGCATTGGCATCGAGCTGGGCCTGGTGCCTGGCGCCATAGTATGCTTCGACCAGGCTCAGTTGTGCGCAAGGCCGCCCGCAATCCCGTGTGGCAGGCTGGATTAGTTCCCGAGCCTTGCGCAGTCTTCCGTGATAGGCCTCCACGTGCCCCTGCCAGATACGGAGCTTGTCCGCGCCCTCCTTGCCCGCGGAGTTCGTCACCAGCCGCTCCATCTCAACCTCATCACCCTTCAGGAACGCCAATTGGTAACGGTTCCACAGCAGCAACTCACTTTCAAGCTTCCGCTCCTCTGCCTCCCTGAACACTGCTTCCGCATCATGCAGTCGATTGAGATACAGATACAATTGACCTAAGGCGACATAACCGTCTTGATCATTTGGGTACAGTCGGTGTGCCTCATGCGCCTTTTGCAATGCCCTCTCATAGTTGCTGTTCTCGCGGTAGAACGATGACAAGTTCGAATAGGGCTCGCCTTCTCGCGGGTAAGTCTGCTGCATCACTTCCCAGACCGAAGCGGCTTTGTCCAGCTCTCCTGTGACATCTCGGAAATAGTGAGCCTCGATGTAAAGCCGCTCGCGTTCGGAAACTCTCGATCGCAGTTCGTAGGCTCTTCGCACGCTCTCGGCGCTTAAGAGTGGATTGTCGCTGGCGCTGTACTTTGTTCCCAGCCGGGCGTAAGCCATGGCGAAGTTCGAATCGAGATCCACCGCCCTCTGAAAAAAAAGGAATAGAAGGCTTTACGCCCTTCGCATCGACCGTGCTCAGCCCCAGGCTATAAGACTTCAACGCATCGAGTGAGGTTGTTGTGGCCCGCTCCAAAGGAGCGTCGTATCTCTGAATTGATGGCAGCGACTCGCCGAGTTTCTGCCGCATCTTGGTTGCCGCGTTACCCAGTTCCTTTAGCACTTGCTCCCGGCTGTCCGCTTCTACCTGTTGACTGCCCAGGCTGTCGCCGTTCTGACATGCACCGGTACTCCACGAAATGAGTCCTTTCGCGGGGGTCGCTGCGCTGGGAATGCTCTGTACCCGCAACTACAGACCTATCGAGATAAGTAATGTTCTTTGTGTTCTTTGTCGGTCTGTTGAGCGGCCCACCGCCGAGGAGCAGAGTGCTGTCAGTGTGCGCGTCATCGCGCCGGAAGAAGCACAGCTGTGGAGTGACATAAGCGCAAGGGGCTGGTCGCACGAACATCCCGAACTTCGCGATTTTCTTCTAGATCTCGGCGGCACATCTGTTGCACGCGAGGAGAGTCTGTGCTTTCTTGCCGAATATAACGGGAAACCTGGCGCCGCTGGCGTGCTGTGCATTCATGATGGCGTTGCTTTGTTCGGCGGCTCGGCTACGGTTCCGGAGCTGCGGCGTCGTGGGCTGCAAGCAGCGCTCCTTCACAAGCGTATGTGCTACGCCTTTGACCATGGATGCGATCTGGCAATGATGGTCGCACAGCCGGGCAGCGATTCCCAGCGCAATGCTGAGCGTAAAGGGTTCCGGATTGCGTACACACGCACAAAATGGCGCTTGTGCTCCTCGCTATAGCTAGGCCCGGTTACGAGGGGCTGAGAAGTTTACCGGTCCCGCACATCCTCATTTCCAGCGCGATCCTGGCTGCCGGAGAGCGTCACGGCGGTCATGCCGAGAAACAAAGACACTACGGCGAGCGAAAGTAGCTTTTTCATTTTCTGCTCCTCGTCACTCATGTCTCCCTTGGTCAGTCAGCTTCCCAGTCTCGCTCTCGGTTTACTCAGATTTCAGAGAAGCCATATCGATCGAGAACCGATACTTCACATCGGCCTTCAGCAGTCTTTCGTAAGCTTCATTCACCGTCTGGATCGGGATCACCTCAACATCCGAAGTGATGTTGTGCTTCCCGCAGAAATCCAGCATCTCCTGAGTTTCCGCGATGCCGCCGATGGGCGAACCAGAAAAGCTGCGGCGCGCCATGATCAGTCCGAATACCGAAACCGCGAGAGGCTTCTCAGGTGCGCCGACCATAACGATGTTGCCATCGCGGCGCAGCAGATTGATGTACGCGTTTATGTCGTGATCGGCGGAAACAGCGTCGAGAATGAAGTCGAAGCTGCGCTCGTGCTTTTGCATTTCGTCCGCATTTTTCGAGAGGATGACCTCATCTGCACCCAGGCGGATTGCATCTTCCTGCTTCTTCGCTGAAGTCGTGAACACAACGACGTGGGCTCCCAGCGCGTGTGCAAATTTCACCGCCATGTGGCCCAGTCCGCCGAGACCAACCACGCCAACCTTCTTGCCCTTGCTCACGCTCCAGTGCCGCATCGGCGAGTACGTTGTAATTCCGGCGCACAGTAAAGGCGCGGCTCCGGCCAGATTCAGGTTCAACGGCATCTGCAACACAAACCTCTCGTCGACAACGATGCTGTCCGAGTAGCCGCCGTAGGTGACACCTCCCAGATGTTTATCCGGAAAGTTGTAAGTCAACGTCATGTTCGGACAGAACTGCTCGAGTCCTGCTTGGCACTCCGGACAGGTGCGGTCCGAGTCCACCATGCAGCCGACCGCGGCAAGATCACCGCGCTTGAACTTCGTGACTGCCGAGCCCACTTTCGTGACGCGGCCGACAATTTCGTGTCCGGGGACGCAAGGGTAGACGGTGGGCATCACGCCGCTCCACTCGTTGCGGACTTGGTGGAGATCGGAGTGGCAGATGCCGCAAAACAGAATTTCGATCTGCACGTCATTTTTCGTTGGATCGCGCCGCGGGATTGTGGCCGAGGTAAGTGGTGATGTCGCATTTACGGCCGAGTATGCTTTCGCTTTGTACATGAACTCTCCTAATTTGTTGGCACTCGATTCGAAACTAAAGCTGAGGTAATCAGCGCGGCTACGGTCTCCAGTTCGCGGAGAGCTGACCCGCTACCCGATTGCGTGGTTGACTCCTCAGAAGCCGGATTCCTCGTATCCATCATGATTGATCGATCGGCTGCATGTGCTTTTCGGATCTATTGCGCCCTTCTTCGTTTTAGTCGTTGATTAGATCCCCTTTACTGCCTTCACCGCTTCGTTCATTGGATTGCTTCGACCCTGTGCTCAGCGGCCAACCATTTTCTGCAAGTGTTCCGGATACCGAGCACCTTCTACCTTGATTTTTGAAGCCGCGCTGTCGATTTCGCGCAAGTCCTCCGCCGTTAGTTTGATGTTCACTGCCCCAAGGTTTTCTTCCAGCCGCGACACTTTGGTCGTGCCTGGGATCGGAACTATCCACAGCTTCTGCGCCAGCAGCCACGCCAGCGCGATCTGCGCCGGTGTCGCCTTCTTCTGTTCCGCGATTCTGCCCAGCAGATCCACTACCGCCTGATTTGCTTTCCGCGCCTCGGGCGAAAAACGCGGCACGATGTTGCGGAAATCGGAACTGTCAAACGTAGTCTTCTCGTCGATCTTCCCGGTAAGGAAGCCTTTCCCCAGCGGACTGAAGGGAACGAACCCAATTCCGAGTTCCTCCAGCGTCGGTATCACTTCCGCTTCAGGTTCTCTCCACCACAGCGAATATTCGCTTTGCAGCGCAGTCACCGGCTGAACTTTGTGTGCGCGACGAATCGTTTGCACTCCCGCTTCCGAAAGGCCGAAGTGTTTCACCTTGCCTTGCTGAATCAGTTCCTTCACCGCGCCCGCCACCTCTTCGATCGGTACGTTCGGATCAACGCGGTGCTGATAGAACAGATCGATCACATCCGTCTGGAGTCGCTTGAGCGAGGCCTCCGCAACCTCTTTAATGTGCTCTGGCCGGCTATCCAGTCCGGCCTGTTTCCCGGTGCTCGGATCAATTTTGAATCCGAACTTCGTCGCAATCTTCACTCGGTCACGGAACGGCGCGAGAGCTTCGCCCACCAATTCTTCGTTCGTGAACGGCCCATAGACTTCCGCCGTATCGAAGAACGTTACGCCGCGTTCGACGGCTGCTCGAATCAGCGCAATCCCGTCCTTCTTGTCCACCGCCGGCCCTAAGCCGAAACTCAATCCCATGCAGCCCAGCCCCAGAGCCGAGACTTCCAAGCCGCTTTTTGCAAGATTGCGCGTTTCCATTGTTTCTTCTCCTTAACCGTTGTCCGCATCCCTAGATTAAGACCAAGCGTCCTGCAGGCGGTAGCCCGATCCTTCCGATTTATTGCCTATTCCTCTTGTCAACTGAAAAAGTATTGGTATATCCGAGGCCGGGTGGCTATCTTAGGGTAGGGAACAAGAAAACCAATACATGAAAAACCTCAGCAAAAACATTACTCCGCCGAAGGGCCGAGTCCCTGAATTGCTCAACGAGCTGGCCAGCAAGATTGCCTTTTTCGTTGGCTCCAAAGAGAGACTCTTGACCGACGTGCCTGGCTTGCTGCTGAGCCGCCGCACCGCTCCCACGGCGCCCGCCTCCGCCACCTATGAGCCGAGCCTCGCCGTCGTCGCACAAGGCCGCAAGCAAGCAAACCTCGGTGGAACCAACTTCATCTTCGACCAGTCGCGCTACCTGCTCACCTCGCTCGATTTGCCGGTCATCTGCAACGTAATTGAAGCAAGCGAACAGGTCCCCTATCTCTGTTTCGTGCTCAAGCTCGAAATGCCGCTGATCCGCGAGCTTCTGAGTCGCGAGGAAATTCGGGAGCCCGAGTTGCCGTCCGACAAGCCGGCCATGGCCCTTGGTAAAACCACCCCCGAACTACTGGATGCTTGCTGCCGCCTCGTGGATCTGCTGCACACTCCGCAAGACATTCCATTTCTTTCCGGGCTGATTCAACGCGAGATCATCTACCGCATTCTCCGCGGATCGGAGGGCGCGCGTCTCCGCGCAATTGCGACCTTGGGCGATCAGAGCCATCGCACCGCGAAGGCCATCGCCTGGGTCAAGGCCAACTTCGCTGAGCCGCTACGCGTGGAAGATCTCGCCAACATTGCGGGCATGGGCGTCTCCACGCTGCACCACCATTTCCGCGCGCTAACCGCCATGAGTCCTCTTCAATACCAAAAGCAACTTCGCTTGCAGGCCGCACGCGAACGCATGCTAATGGATGGCCTCGACGCGGCCAGCGCCGCCTTTGAAGTCGGTTACGAAAGCGCCACGCAATTCAATCGCGAATACAGCCGCTTCTTCGGCCAACCGCCCATGCGGGATATTCGGACTCTTCGCTCTCCAGGCGCTCTGCCCTTAGAGTTGGTCAGTAATCGGCAGAGCGTTAGCTGAGTGTTGTAACAAGGCACGACATTTCCATGGTGAGTCTCAGCATAATGAGTGATTGCGCGATAGGACCGGTCTATGCAACGACTTCCGCGAAGCGCCGTTGAAATCCAACTACGGCGTGCCCACCGATTCACGGTTGAACATCACTCCAGCAGGACGAGTCCACCGCCGCGACCTTCGTCTAACCGCTGAATAATTCCTGCCTTGGCCAGTACTACCTGTACCGCAGGACAAGGCTTGTGCTGAAGGGCTGCCTGCTAACCTTTGGCAGGCTAATCTTGTCGGTAGGAAGGCGTAGTTGCGATGAAATTATTGGGTCACACAAAAAGAGCGGTCAATTCGTCAAAGGTGAAATAGAAATGAACCGTTTGTTCGAAGCTATTACAAACGATGCAGTACTCTCCGAGCCGTGGGCGGAGCTTGGGATCACCCGGCGCAAGATACTCCAGTATCTCAGTCTGTTTTGGGTTCTGTGGGTCATCTACTCGATCTGCCTTTCTAGCTACTACAAGTTCCTTATGGCGGAACCTGCCGCCGGATTTGGATTTGGCGATGTCATGAAGCCGCTGATCGGGCCTTGCCTTATCTCGACATCGCTGCGTTGGCCTACTCCGACAAGACCTGGCGTTCCGGCGATGCCGCTGGAGTTATTCTCGGTGTATGGATTGCGGTGTATATTGGCCTTTCGTTCCAATATGACAAACTCTGTCTATTGCCGGTGGCTATTCCGTTGGCCCCGTTTATCCTCTCTGCGCAGCTTGCTCATACAATTGGGACACTTTGCCAACCAAAACGACACGACGACATGAAATCAACCTACCGTCCCTAACGCGTTGCGACAACGCTGGGCACCTTCCGATAATTCCGTTTTTCAATCGTAAGCAACAAGCAACTAGTTAGGCCGCTATGTCGGATCGTTCGGCAGGCTAGCCGTGTGTGTGTTTGCCTTCGCTCCCGAACGAGACGGTCTTCGCCCGAAAACGAGCATCTTGTCCGGCGTAAGTTGTTGATTCCGAGCAACAGGACCAGAGACGGTGTCTCTTGCTAAACCGCCATCTTGATCGATGCGATCGCCGCCCGCGGGAGCGGTCCCTGGAACGCGGTTGGGCCTACCGACTGATCAGAGTGCTGTCGCGACGGTGAGGTTAGCCTGCCGTGATGCGGCCAAGTATTAGGGGTGATCGCATCTTCGGCTGGCTTAATCGGACAACGGTAATGAATCGCCCCTCAGGAGCAAAACGCTGCTCCGCGACAGATCGATTCAATGAGGATTCTGAGTAACGCTAAAGGAAGAAACCGAAAGGTGCACAACACTGGAATTCGACGTGGGCGGCCCCACACTGCTTCGAGCAACGATCACAAGATCATCACCAGTGCCTGGCACAGTCCCGGCCGGAATGGCTAAATCCACGCGTACGGTTCCGGACTCCCCGGCGCCCAACGCCAGCTCTTTCGGTTCCACCCGGCTCACGAATTGATGCGCGTCCGCTACTGTCAGTTTGAATGTGCGCGGGAAGCCGATGTTTCGCACCGTGAACGCGAATTGCTTGGTGCTTCCTGCGGGCAATTCGTCAAAATCCAGTTTTGGAGAGACTTCCACGCTTTCCGCGTGAAATAAATTCGAGAAAAATCTCTGGTATTGTTTGTCATTCGAGTCGCGTCCCGTCACGGCAACGCGGAATGGCACGTTCGGAAGATCCACACTGCCGACGAATTCAAGGAATTCCCGGTCGGAATTCACTGCGTGTATTTCGAGCTTCTGAATAGTCTGGCCCCGTTCGGTAACCAGGTAGAACTCGGTGGTCTTTGTTGCCTTGGCAGAGAGAGATGCCTGAAGCGTTGCAGGGGTTTCCGCCACGGGCTGCCCCTGTATCCGGAACAATCCTTCGTGGCCGGGACGGCCGCCTTTTTTCACAAACTCTACACTGACGAAATAAATATCACTCTGTACCTGGGCCTCGATCCAATATCTCCCTGTGCCGGTAATCTCCGCGCGCCACTCTCCCGCTTCGGGCGAACTTACCGTCAGAATCCGGCCGCAATTCAATTCCGTGACCTCTGTGCTCGCCGAACCCTGCGTAACCGCTCCGCCGGAAGGTTGCGTGAGCTTAAGCTGGTTGCCTTTGGTATCCACGGAGAACGTAAACGTAATTCTCTTGGTCACCGAGTCCACAGGAATTGTGATGGCTTGTGGTTTTCCGTCGAGTGTGCCCGTCGCCCAGAATACCGTTGACATGTTGTTCATCGTCGATTCGCGCACCAGGTGGAGAGCTTTGACGGCTTCGGACCGTTGCAGAAACATCGGTATCCCGCCCGTCTCATTAGCGGTATGAATGTAAGCAGAATCCGCCGGACCGCAAGCGTCCGGAGCAAAAGCCCTCGATCGATTCGTTGAAGGTTCCGTCTGTCCGAACACAAACGAGGCGGTCGCGCAGAGAAATCCCGTACTCACGAACGCTCGCACCCACGCGCGTACCGCAGGCCGTCTTGAAATTGCGGAATTCATTGCTCAGAGTGTGGCACTGCACTCTCGGTGAGCGTCTGTTCCCTTTCTCGTAACCGACAGTAGCAAACTTGCATGCGCTTAGGGCCAACAAATTGATGGATGCGTTTGTATCCGGTCATCTGGGAGCGACAACTCCCGGATGGCAGCCCTTACTTTGGGATTACTTCAGGGTTCCCTGTATTGCTTGGAGCGTGAGTGATAATTGTAGATTTTGTTAGGCGCCGTGACGCGTAAGCTTAGTCGCTCTAGCTCGCCGATAATCCATTCGCCACGATTCGGTGCTTCGGAATTGCCGAATCTCATCCAGATCGAAGGTGGCGAGAAGGATCTCCTCATGCTCTCCGGCCCTAGCGATCAGAGTGTCGATAGGCTTCCCGTTTCTCCAAGCCACGCACGTGTATGCCTGGGAATTGCCGTTGTTCTGTGGCGCGGGATAATTGACCATCGCGATGCCAACGAGATTCTCAAAAGCCCTAGTCTTTAGTCCCGCAGTTCGAATGTCATCCCATGTGCAGGCATTGGATACTACGAGCAGTTCCGCGCCATTCAGCATGAGCTGGCTTGCCGCTTCCGGAAATTCCCGGTCAGCGCAGATCATGGCACCGATCTTCACTTCACCTTTGCCACCAATAAGCGTGCAGACGTCGAACAGCTCGCCGGGGCTGCAATTCACATCACATCCAATGTCGTGAACATTTGGGGTCGGCTTTAAGAGCTCTTCTCTGCCGAAGTCACAGATGAACACCTTGGAATAGTTCAGCATCACCTCGCTTCGCCGATTGATCACGGAAAGCGTATTTCTTGGCATGGGCTGGTGTGCTTCCAAATAGGTGATCGCAATGTTCAAGTCCAATTCCCGAGCCAGTGTCGCGAAACTCCGGAAGAATGTACTCTGCTGATCTATGGCGGAACCCGTCCATAGTTGCCGTGTTTCAAAATCGATGGGGCTTGGCGTAAACCCGATGTTCCACAACTCGGGAAATAGCGCTAGATCTGCCCCAAGTGCTTTCGCTTTTCTGCAATATTCGAGGCCTTTCGCCAAATTTCTGTTCTGATCATCCCCCGATGGCGTAATTTGAAGCAGTGCGACCGTAAATTTCATGATTTCGCTTCCCGTCCTTGCGTACATAAATGGAGTATCATCCGGGCCGTGCTTCGCTAGCCACTTTCGCGACGAACTGTCTGAGTGCCTCAGGGTTGCGAAATACGTGGAGGTCCGCATTGACCGCGCTGTTCGCGATCGCTTCCATGAGAATCGGACGGCTTTGCCAGCTATACGTCACAAGCCACCGCCAGAAATCAGCACGCTCGCGCGATCGTCGTATTGTTCGCCAAGCACAGCGGACGAGCGAGAAGTCCAACAAAATGATGGTGTCCGCCGCACGAAGCCGGATCTCGACAACGTCATCGGGCCCCAAATCACCATCCATGATCCATCCCTCTTCCGCGACAAGCCTCTCTTGGACGACCACCCACTGATCGCGAGGTGTTGCGACAAGGCCAGGCCGCCAGAAGACCTTGTCCAGCTCTATTACCGGAAGCCCCGTGAGCTCGCCCAAGCGCACCGCGAGAGTCGATTTGCCTGAGGCTCCGCGACCTATGATGACCACGCGCTTCATATTCTCCAATGTATGCTACATCGGAGTTCGACTGATGGAGTCAGAACTCGAGTGGCGATGTGAATCAAAACAGTAGCTGCATCGCGCCATCAAAAACCAGGCGATATCGCGGACATTACTCCTGTCCGCAACTCTTCCACGACCGCGCACCCAACTCAGGGATTCGGCTCGCGTCCGGAATTGCGGTCGAAAAAAGAAAGTCCACCCGCTCACTTCCATTTCCCGGTATAGCTGCGCTGGGTCTCGCGCCGTGCGTTTCGGGCGCGGACCTTCGACAGATCGCCGGTTTGGTCCCCACCTCCGACGATGTGGTTGTCCCACGCGAAATCAAGCAAGCGCCACGGATAGCGCACCAGCGCCTCTGTAAAAGGAGCGAACCGTGATGAATCGGGGATCGCATTGCCGCTGTCTTCTCTGCGGCATGGAGCGCCATCTGACCGAACAATTCTCCGGACCGCAAGGAAAGAACACGTACCGGCAATTCGCCAGTATCTCGCCCGTGCTGTCCGCATTTCCGACCGCTTCGGATCTCATCTTGTTTCTGCACACCGAGCACAGCGCGGGGAACGGAAACCTTTCGAAGGATGAGATTCTCGCAGAGCTTCTTCACGGGACGACCAACAACGGCCGGTCGTCCACGTCGCGGGAACTCCTGCTCCTGGCCTTCGTTCCCATGCTGCATCGCATCTCCCGGCAAGTCGTCACACGCTGTCCCGCTCTTGCGCCCGACGATGTGGCACAGCACGCCGTCACGGCACTTCTCGAATCCTTCGCTTCATCGGAGTTCGCCGGACGCGGTTCGCACCTGGCCTTCGCCGTCGCGCGGCTCATGCGGCGCAACGCCTTTGCCTGGGCCGAGCGGGAAAACCGCGGCAAAGGGCCCGGCTCCGATGTTGTTGATCTCGAACGTGCGTCGCATGGAAACGGCGCGCAACCGATCGAGCACGCCGCTGTGCTCCGCCATTTTCTCGACCGGTGCCGACAGCGAGGAATCCTTTCGGGCCAAGACCTGGAACTACTGGTCCATTTTAAGCTCGACGAGTTGCCGAGCGGCGATTACTCCAACGCGTCGCGCCAGCGGATGAAGCGGGTCCTCGGGAAGCTGCGGCGCGCCGCGAAGCGTCCGCGCCGCCCGAAGTTCGACGATCGCCAGCTTCCCTTGTTCTAGGCGTTCGTTGTCGGATTTTTTGGGAGCGCAAGACTCTTTTCATTTTCTGCGACACAAATTCCCCCGCCGCTTACAGATATAGGTACATGCAGAAGGAATTCCCGACTCGTGAACAGCGTGGTTCGCAATCCCTTCCGGTACGGCGGGACGGGAACTCTCGGCTCTGCTTTTTGATCTCACTAGGAGACTCTTCCATGACACGACGTTCTGGTTTGGTGCAGCGTTTTCGATTACTAGCGCGCGGAGTCGGCATCGCGGTAGTGACCCTGGCTCTAGCCGTTCCGGCCTTGGCGCAAGCGAATTCACCGTGGGAAAACGCGGTGAACGTGTTGCAGCAGGCATTCACAAGTACCATCGCTCGCGGCCTTTCTCTAGTCGCCATCGTTGTGTCCGGTCTCACCTTCGCGTTCGGTGAAGGCGGTTCGAAACGCGTTCTCGCAGGAGTGCTCTTTGGCGTGGGCATGGCCATTGCCGCGGTGAACTTCATGGCCTGGCTTTTTCCGTGAGCCACGCGAAGTGAGGAACCCGCCATGACCTACGTGCGAAGGATCAACCCGGTGCAAAGATCTCTCTCTCGACCGCTCACGATCCTGGGAGCGGAACGGAAATTGTTTTTCTTTGCGATGTGCCTTGGCGCGGCCACGTTCAATTTGTTGAACAGCCTTTCCGGTGGCGTCCTTATCTTTTTGCTTTTGTACTTCGTCGCCCGTTGGGCCACCGCCACCGACCCGCAGATTCTGAAACTCCTGCTTCGCGCTGCGAAACTTCGCCGGCAATACGACCCTGTCAAGTTGACTCCCGTTTCCGTCGAGCGGGGCGCGCCATGTTGAATCTCAAGCGTATTTTCAGGAACTACGAGGAGACCGGCTCGCTCAACGCAATGGTCAACCTGTTCGGATTCATTGGCCCGCACACTTTTCTCACCAAATCCGGCGAAGTCGGCGCGGTTCTGGAGATGAGCGGCGTCGACTATGAGTGCCTTGAGGCCGCTGCCGTCGACACGCTGACCAAGCGTCTGGAGTCGGCCCTGCGTCTGTTCGACGAGAACTATCGCGTCTATCAATTTCTGTGCAAGCGCAACCGCCAGGCCATTCCTTATTCTCTCTGCGGCAAGCCCATCATCGATGCCGCCATCCGCGACCGTGTCGCCTATTTCTCTGGGAAAGCAGAAAACTTGTTTTCACTCTCCATCTACTTCGTATTTCTTTGCCCCGCACTAACAGCCCGCCGTTCACTAGCAGGCAGCATTCTCGAATTTCCCGAAAACCCTCAAAAAGCCTGGAGGGAAGTCTTTTCCCGGTTTTCCTCGAATTCGGCGGTACAGATCGACGTAGCGCAAATGCAAAGCGCAGAAAGGGCCCTTGGTCAGAAAGTCGAAAGTTTCCGCAGGCAGGTCAGCGACTTTGTGTCCGTGCAACTGCTGGGAAAACAAGAGGCGTTCTCCGTTCTGAAACGAACGCTGAACTTCGACTCTCTCAAAGTCGATTCCGCAAAACTCAAACACGACACCTTCCTTGACTACTACTTATGCGAATCGCACCTGGAATGCCACCGCAACTACCTGCGGATGGACGACCACTTCGTCAAAGTTCTCACCCTCAAGGAGCCCTCGGCACACACCTTTCCGCTCCTGCTCAAGGGGCTCCTTGACGTTCGCGCGAACTACCACATCGTTACGGAATGGAAGAAAGAAGATCCCGGTAAAACACGCCGCGCCATCCAGGCTAAGCGCCGACACTTCCACAACACGAAACGATCATTCTTCAGCCAGGTCAATCTGAACGACGCGCAGCCGCACGATCACCTCCTCGACGATGCCAAAGAGTCTCAGGTTCGCGAGCTCGGCAAGGGAATCGAGGAGATCGAGCTTCACGGCAACTATTTCGGACAGTTTTCATTAACCGTTGTCCTTTACGACCGCGACCTCGCGAACGTCGAACGCGCGGCCGCGGATTTCTACAAGGTCTTCAGCGTTTACGACGCGCAGCTCTACGACGAACGCTACAACCTGTTGAACGCCTTCCTCGCCGCCGTTCCCGGAAATCACGCCTTCAACCTTCGCTATCTCTACCTCCTCAATACCAACTACGCCGATCTTTCGTTCCTCTTTACGCTGCACTCCGGTGAAATGCGAAACGCGCACCTCCGCCAGGAGTATCTCGCCGTGCTCGAAACCAGTCACGGCACACCGTACTTCCTGAATCTGCATTATCGCGACACCGCCCATTCCGTGATTCTCGGAAGAACCGGCAGCGGTAAGAGTTTCCTTTTGAACTTCCTGATCACCAATCTTCAAAAGTACGACCCGTATACCTTCATTTTTGATCTCGGCGGAAGCTTTGAGAGCCTCACAAGACTCTTCGGGGGCTCCTACCTGGGGCTCGGTCTCGAATCCAGCGACTTCTCCATCAATCCCTTCTGCCTGCCTCCCACTAAGCCGAACCTCGATTTTCTTGCGCTTTTTCTCAAGGTTCTCCTCGGCAACGGCTTCGGCACGCTCGATCCGGCGACCGAGCGCGAGCTTTACGAACAGATCGAAAATCTCTACTCTCTCGACCCGGCGCTGCGCACCCTCGATGTCCTCGCGAACACCTTGCCCCGCCCGATCACTTATGCCCTTGCGAAGTGGCTGCGCGGCGGACAATTCGGATTTCTGTTCGATAATCCGCAAGACTCCATCTCGTTTTCACGCTTCCAGTGTTTCGATTTCCAGAAGATGAGCCGTTACCCGGAGCTTCTCGAACCGCTGCTTTTCTACATCCTCCATCGCGCGAATGAGGTCATTTCAGATCGCGAAATTTCTTCCACCTTCAAGGCATTTTTCATCGATGAAGCCTGGGTGTTCCTGCGTAACGCGAGCATCCGGCGCTACATCACCGAAGCGTTGAAGACCTGGCGCAAACACAACGCGGCCATGATTCTATCGACGCAATCGCTCGACGAACTGAAGCGCTCGGAACTCCTAGACATCATCGTCGAAAGTTGCGCCACCAAGATGTTTCTCGCCAATCCGGACATGGATCAGGATCTTTACCGCCGCCAGTTTCATTTGAACGACACGGAAGTCAATCTCATTTCCTCGCTGATCCCCAAACAGCAATTTCTTCTGAAGACTCCGGAGCTTGCCAAGGTCGCGAACCTTCATGTCGACCGGCGCAGCTACTGGCTCTACACCAACGACCCCTACGACAACCGCAGGCGGAAAGAAACCTTTGATGCTTACGGATTTGAAAAGGGACTGAGTGTGCTGGCGGGAGAGGCGCCGTGATTCCGAGCCTTTCGTCTACGGCCGAGCGCTTGGGAGTGACCGCAGGCTATCTGCCGCCGGTCTTGGTAGGACTCGTCAGCGGTTTCGTATTTCTCGTCCAGGCGCTTGCCTGCTGGTTCGAGGATCGAAATCCCTGGCGATTCGTCTTCAAAAACAAAGGAGAAAGAGCCATGTCGTTTGAACGGAAGTTGCATTCCCGATTCGCCGTGCTGTTACTCTTCGGACTTCTCGCCGGGTTGCCCACGCTGGCCGAAACGAACGGCGCCCGCGTCGTCAAGTACAGCAAGGAAGATGTCGTTCCCGTCCATGCCAAGCTTCGTTTTTCCACCCTGATCGTCCTCCCAGACAACGAAGAGATCCTCGATTTCACAACCGGGGACCGCGAGTTCTGGATCATCAACGGCGCACACAACCTCTGTTACGTTCATCCCGCCCAGGCCGGCATTCGCAGCAACCTCAATCTGATTACTTCAAATGGCCACGTCTATTCGTTCCTGCTTACAGAGATCACCAACGATCCCAATGCCCAGCCGGATTTAAAGCTTTTTGTCGAACCGAAAGAAGAATCGAATTCCGGAACCGCGCTGCACGGCTACGTTCGCGCAGTGGACGCCGAAGCCTACAAGAAGGAGATGGAAAGCGTTCACACCCAAGCCACTCAAGAAGTCCGCGCCGCCGAAGCCCGTGCCACAGAAGCAATCAACCAATTCCGCTCGACCTACGCGACGAAACTCCATTTTGACTACACGCTGGACCCGAAGCTGTCACGTGAACCCTTCCTCGTGTCCTCGATCTACCACGATGATGCCTTCACCTACATCCGTTGCTCTGCGCGCGAAAAGCCCGCTCTCTATGAAATCCAGGACGGCAAGCCCAACCTCATCTCCTTCCAGGTCGAGAACGGCGTGTACATCGCACCCAAAATTCTCGATAGCGGTTATCTCACGATCGGAAAGAGAAAGCTCAACTTCACGCGCATCGTTTCAGGAAAGTGAGCCATGACCTCTCCTGCCGCGATTCAAGACCAAAGCCCCAAGCCGCCGGGTCTCGTTCCCAAGAACGTGCAGTCCTGGCTCCTCATCGGGCTGGCCGTCCTCATGGTTCTCATCATGTGGCTGACCAGCGGGAAAAAACCTCCCACCGCTTCACGCAGCGGACCTCCGCTGCCTGCGGTGCAGGCACCACTTGAAGTCAATGAAGCGAAGATCGTCGAGCTGCAGAATCGCATACAGCAGCTACAGCGGGAACAGATCATTGCGCAGAACGCGCTCACGCAACAGAGCCGCACTCTGACCAACACTGACCCTCAGCTCGCACCGTCGCCCAGCGTCGCGAACGCAACTCCGCAGGAGCACACCGAGGACTCCATCCGCGAGGAGCGCAAGAAACGTGACTACCTCTCCTTGTTTGCTTCGAATGTTGCCCTGACCTATCGCAGGAATGCCGAATCGACCCCGCACACTCTGGAGACCGCTTCCCCTCTGCCGGTCGCGCAGCCCGATCCCACTGCCGCGCAACTCGCCGAACTGTTGAAGCCGCTCCAGCCCCCGGCCCCAAGGCAAGGCGCTGCGCCCGCCCGCAAAGAGTCCGCTGCGGAAAGCGACCGAAAGGAGGAACAACGAAATCCTGTCGCCACGCCGGCCGGCGCACCGGCCGCGGCGACAGGGAAAACCTACGTTCTGTTTGAAGGAACCATTCTTGAATCCGTTCTCATCAATCGTCTCGACGGACAATTCTCCGGTCCTGTCGAGTGCCTGCTGACGACGGATGTTTACTCTCATGACCGTCAGCATCTCCTGATCCCTGCGGGTACCAAGATTCTCGGAGAAGCCCGCAGGGTCGAGACCTTTGCACAAACCCGTCTTGCCGTTTCCTTTCACCGGCTGGTGATGCCAGACGGTTACTCGGACAGCCTCGATCACTTCCAGGGCCTCAACCAGATCGGCGACGCCGCCCTGCGCGACCAAGTCAACAATCACTACCTGCGCATTTTCGGCGCTTCGCTCGCCATCGGCGCCATCGGCGCCGTGGCCGAAGCGGGCACTTCCGGCGCTCTGACCGCATCCGGCTCCGACCTCATGCGCCAGGGTTTTGCACAAAACATGGGGCAGTCTTCGGCGCAAATCCTCGATCGATTCCTGAACATTCTTCCGACCGTGACGATCCGCGAGGGGCACCGGGTCAAAGTCTATCTGTCGGGCGACCTCGCGCTGCCTGACTACACAAATCACACCATGCCTTCAAATCTCTGAGGGAAGAAAGGATAGGAACGTGAGAAAGAAGATCTTCATCGCTTTGCTTGTCGTCGGACTCTCCGTCAGTACCACCTCCGCGCAATTCGGCGGAGTTGTCTACGATCCGACGAACTATCACAACGCCTTGCTCCGTTACTTCCAGCTGCAGCAGCATCTCGTCGAGCTGCAGAAGAGCTACGCGCAGCTCGTCTCGCAATACAACCTGGCCCTGCAAATGGCCCGCAACATCCAGAACATGCAAGCACGCTACCGCGCCCAGTTCTCGCAGTGGCGCAGCGGATCGGCGCTAAATACCTTCGGAAACACCAGTGGATGGATTACCGGCATAAACACCGGGAATGTTAGCGGCGGCTATCAACTCTCGACCACGCAGCTCTTTCCCTACAATCCCGATCATCTCTCCGGGATGGACGTGAATGAGCTTTCCCGCGTCCGCTCGCAATACGCTTCGGTTGAGCTCGCGGACGGCGCCAACCTGACCGCCATGGCAACGCTTGGCTCCATTCGCAACAACGCCCTGAATCTCGAAATGCAAATGGGCAATCTAGAAAGAGACTCCTTTTCAGCAGACTCGGACCTTAACACCGAAGTCTCCGTGCTCAACAAAATCAATGCAGCGAATGTCCTCACGCTTCGCTCCATTCAGGACTCCAACAAACTCCTCGCATCATTACTCGAACAGCAGGTCGTCAGCTCGAAACAGCAGCGCGAGATGACTACCAACAGCATCAACGCCGATATCGCCCGGCAAGCGACCCTGGCCAGCAACATGAATCAGCTGACCGGGACCTTGACCAACAGCTTGCAGAACTTCCGCTTGCCGTAGTTCGTCCGCCCCAGCAGAGCGCCGGAGGAGCCAATCACATGCAGACCGATTTCCTGCAATTCATGTATCAGGCGATCAACGATCTCCTGACGCAGAACCTCGGTTTCTTCGACGCCATGGGGCAAAACCTGTTTCGTATGTTGGCGACGATCCTTGTTGCCTGGTTCGGGATTAAGTCGGCGCTCTCCGCCGCGAGCGGGAAATTTACCTTCCAATTCGACGACTTCGCGAGCCTCCTCCTCACGCTCGCTTTCGGCTTCGCCATGATCAACTACTACAGCACTCCCATCCCCGGTATCGGCTCGAGCTTCCACAATCTAATCACCGACGAAGCCCAGTTCCTCGCCAATCGAATCAACCAGGCCGAATTACAAACCATCGTGGACCGCATCGGCGATTTTGAAGCGCGCATCGACACTCCTGGCGTTACGGATATGCTCGGCATGGTGATCTATGTCGTCGTCATTATTCTTCTAGCCGCCGCACAAGCCATGGCGATCGTCGTCATTGCGTATGGATTTATCGCCACCGCCGTTTGCGTACTTGTCGGGCCAATCTTCGTTCCGTTCTTCGTCGTGCCCAAATTGGAGTGGCTGTTCTGGGGCTGGCTGCGCTGCTTTATCCAATATGCCTTCTATGAAGTGATCGCCGCGGCCGTCGTCTACATCATCGGCCATCTCATTATTGGCGTCCTGACGCTTCAGGGCACCGGGACGATTTCCACACTACAACTCATCGGCTGGTTTCCTGTTCTCCTCATTACCTTCGTCTCTTCGATTTACGTCCTTTTGAAAGTACCCGCCCTTACGAACCACATTTTCAGCGGTACCGCTGGCGGCACTTCTGCCGGCATTCTCGAAGCCCCCGCTGCTGCCGCGGCTGTTGTTGCCAAGGAGTTGTGATGGATCGGGATGCCTCATTTCAAGACGCCAAGCGCCTTTACCTCGAATCTTATGGTGACCCGATGGTGACCAATACCTATCTCAAGATCGCTCTGGTTCTCGTCTCCCTCATCGCCGTGGCTCTCGCTCTTGTGGACTTACGCACCATTCGCACCTTCGAGAATTTTCGTCCGCTCGTCATCCGCATCGACGATGTGGGCCGCGCGGAAGCCATCGACTACCACAACCTCGAGTACAAACCGCAGGATGCCGAGGCCAAGTATTTCCTCTCGCAGTTCACGAACCTCTACTATCGCCGCAATCGCTACACCATTCAGAACGACTTTGCGAAGTCTCTCTATTTTCTCGATGGAAAGGTCGCCAACGGAATTCTCGATGCCTACCACAAAGACGACGTCATCCGAAAGTTCCTTACCAATACGTCCGCTTTGGAAATCGACGTGGACGTCAAGAAGGTTGCACTGGAAGAGCTGCAAATCCCGCCGTTCCGCGCGCGCGTCGATTTCTACCTCGTCTACTACTCGCCTGCCGATCACAGTGAGCTAAAGCGCGACCTCTACACCGCGAACTTTGTCTTCACCTTCCAGTCGCATGTGCCGAACGAACTGATCCCCATCAATCCGCTGGGATTGACGATTTCCTATTTCCGCGAAGATCAGGCATTCAAATGACACCTTGGCCGGAATGGGACAATGCGGGAGTGGTCGCGGGCGTCCGCCTGGCAGCCTCGGCCCAGCCTCCGCGTGCCACCTCTTCCTTTACTCCTCGATTCGCCTCCTCGCACTCGCCACAGCCCATCTCACCGTTCCTCGCCCCCTCGAACCACCGGCACGCGTCAGGAGAGCCTGGCTGCTGCGGACTCCCGCCCGCTCCTCCAAAGCAGCAATGGGTCAGAGAAAAAACCTGCAACTTTGGGAAAACCGACAATGATTCCTAGTTCGCTGCTCATCACCGTTGCCATTCTGCTTGCTCTGGGTTTCTGGCTCATGGGCGAGCTCAAGTTCTTCGTTCCCTACAAGGCAGTTCTGTTTCACGCTTACGCCACGCCCATTCTGATTTATGCGTCGGCGCTGTTCGTAAACGTCTTCGCGGCGGCCTTTGTTTTGATCCGCAAATTCTTCTTGAAGGACACTGGCCGCAAACTGCTCCATCTCGACAAACAACTTCACGTCGGCGAAACCCCCCTTCCTTCCCCCTGGCTCGAAGAGGAGTCGAACTAACATGTCCCGCAGCCAGGACCCCCGAGAGCCACTTCACCGTCCGGAATTCATAGAGACCCGCGAGCTGACCACTCCTCTTTCCGATCTTGAATCCCGCTCGCCTGAAGAGAAACCCGCTCGCGCTTCCAACTCAGAAACACAAATCCAGCCTCGGCACCCATCTCGCTTGGCTCGCCCACGCCAGATCCAGGAAATCCGTGGTCGCACTTATCGGGTCCGGGATTCAGAAGTGAAGGCCATGGTCGAACTCGGAAAATTTCGCGCCATCGCGCAAGAAGACCTGATCGAGTTTTTTTATGCAGGAGATAAGGGACGGTTCCGCCCTGACATGGAAAATCTCGTCCGGCAGGGCCTGCTGGAAATTAAAGCCATTCCCCACGAAGAGCAGGGCTCCCGGACACTGTTCACGCTCACGAAACAAGGACACCGATTCCTGACGCAAACGCAAGCGGCTGCGAAGAATCAGGTTCTGTATCACGGATTCGCGATGCCGCGCGAAGCACATCACGATGCCGATCTCTATCGCCTTTATCAAAAAGCAGCGGAAGAAATCGAACGCATTGGCGGCAGGAATCTTCGTGTCGTACTCGACTTCGAAATAAAAAAACGTGTTTATCACGACCTTGCCAAGCTCGGAAAGGATCGCGATTCTCCCTGGCACAAGCGCGAAATCGCCGAGCGGCATTCTTTGAAGATGGTGCGCAGCAAGATCCCTGTGCCGGACATTCGGATCGAGTATGAAACTCGCGATGGCGAAAAAGCTCGCATCGACCTTGAACTCGCCACCGGCCACTATCGCGGCCAGAACTTAGCGGAGAAAATTAGTGCCGGTTTCGCCCTCTTTGCTCGCGCCGATGACGCCGTGAAACTGCGCAAGGTCTTGCACCAACGTAAATTGACCGCGGAGATCTTGTCCCTGTGAAGCTGCCACACGACCAAATCGAAACCATCATGGGCCTTGGCTACACGGAAATCGAGGCACGCTTTCTCTACATCGTTGCGACGCACGCGGGTTATTTCACTCTTCGTCAATTCCTATTGTTCGCAGGAGTGCATTGGGGAAAGCGCTCCACCTCCTTCGCCCAAAAGCTCCTCGGTCATGGACACGCTTCCATTCGCAATTACATGGGCACCGGCTGCGTGTTCCATCTCTTCTCCCGGCTGGTTTATGGCCGGATCGAAAAGGACAACCTGAGTAACCGGCGTCGGCACTCCTTCGAGTACATCCGCACTCGTCTAGTGCTCCTCGATTTCCTCCTCGAAAACCTCGATTGCGATTTTCTCGAAAGCGAACAGGACAAGGTGCGCTTTTTCTGCGAAACGCTGGCGGTTCCGAAAGACGCGCTTCCCGCCAAGGTGTATGAGGGCGGTCCGAATGGCCGTCCAACGGTGCGTTATTTCGTCGACAAGTTCCCGCTCTTTTTCGTGCCGCACGTCTCGCCCTCGCCCGCCGTGGTCACCTTCAGCTATGTGGACTCCGGTTCGGCCAGCATCGCAAATCTCGGCGTCCATCTTGCCGCTTACCAGGCGTTGTTCCTGCACTTGAGCGAGTTCCGTTTTCTCTACATCGCTCCACGTCCGGCTCCGTTTCGCCGCGCGGAAGAGCGCTTCCGTTCGTTCGTCAAACAACCCTTAGACACCGGCGTTTCGAGCGAGATCCTTCGGTACTTTGCGGTCCGCCGCAAATGGGAACGGCACGAGTACGTCGTGCCAATTACCGACGACCTGGAATTCCTTTCTGACGCCAGACGCCGTTTCCACGGACAACGTTTTGAAGAACTCTACCACTCGTGGGAAACCGGTGGGGTTGATGAACAGGCATTGCGCGTTGAATTTGCGCAACTCTCTCCGGGAAGGAAAGTCTCGTTTGAGACTTATCTCGTTCGAAACGGACGGACACCCGTCGACGAAAGACAGAAAAGGCACGTGAACGTCGCATGAAAGACACAGATCACTATCGCGTTCGCGGAACTTATACAGAGCACGAAGGTTGTGCATGGCACGGCGATTAATTTTGCACGCGGAAAAAAGCCCGGCTGGAAATGCTCATGAACAAGCCGGGCGTGGCCGCGTCCGAGAACGCAACCAACACAGTAGAGGAGAGGTCCATGTCGATCATCAACAAACCGCCAGAGATGGTGAAACGCGAATACGACTGGCAAGAGCCTGTCGCGCAGGCCGTCGAGAAGTCCGCCGCCTTCATTCAGAGCACGCCCGATCACGTCGTCAACTCTGCATTGAAAATGGTCATCTGCAAGGACGCCGAGTTTCGTCGCTGGCGCAAGCAACAACAGAGCAACTCGGAACGCAAGGAAGGCACAGTTCCCAGCAAGGCAGCGAAAGCGTGATTCTCAGGTTGCTGCATTCACGGCAACTGGTCGCATCTTTTCTCGCGGCGGCAACGGGAATGGCGCTCTACTTCCGTGCGCCATTCCCGGAAGCAAATCTGTTCCTGCAAGTCATGGCAACTCGCTCTACGGCTGCATTCCTGTTTCTAAAGTATTCTTACACGCTGTTCCTCTACACAACTCCCTTTATCGGTTTCTCCATCTTGTTTTCAGGCTTGTATATTTTTGCGCTTAAGAGTCGCAAGCGGATTCACGTTGGCAAGCTGCCGCCCTACCCCGATCCACAACGGCGGACAGAACTTTCAGTAGTCCTCGGCGAAGTGCACCATCCGCGAAAACCGATCCCCTCGGCTGACCCTCGCTGGTTGACCATTCCGGAAAGGGGATTGTTTACGGGAATCGCCATCGTAGGCGCCGTGGGCTCGGGAAAAACGGCCGGCTGCATGTACCCGTTTGCAGAGCAGATTCTCGCCTTTCGCGCGGACGATCCCAAACGTCGCATCGGCGGGCTGATTCTCGAAGTCAAAGGGGATTTTTGTGGAAAGGTTCGCGACATTCTGGCTCGTCACGGGCGCTCGGATGACTACGTCGAAATCAGTCTTGAATCGGAGTATCGCTACAACCCGCTGCACAACGACCTTGACGCCTACGCTCTGGCCTACAGCATCGCTTCGCTTCTGAACAACCTCTTCGGCAGAGGCAAGGAGCCGTTTTGGCAGCAAGCCTACACCAACCTCGTCAAGTTCATCATCTTGTTGCACAAGGTTGCTTTCGACTACGTCACACTTTTCGATGTCTACGAGTGCGCCATCAACTCCGAGGCTCTCGAAAGGAAAATCGCGGAAGCGGAAAGGCGAGTGCTGGAAGCGGACTCCGCGCTCCTCAGCGAAGAAGAATATTTGAGGTTTCCGCGAGACCTCGAACCATTCCGTTTTCGCCTCGACCTGGAATCGAACCGGTATCGCGCAGCGTTTACGCCGGGTCTCGCGGCCGTACTGAAAGACAAAGAGATCCGGTGGGAAAGCGAAAACACTACACGCAGGGGTCGGGTTCCCGCCGATAAAAAGGAACAGCTCGAAGCGGTAAAGCGCTGGTATGACCACGATTGGAAAGGGATCGAGCCGAAGCTGCGCACGTCCATTGTCGAAGGCATTTCGGTATTTCTTTCCCTGTTCGACGACAACCCGGCTATAAAGCGAACCTTTTGCCCGCCCGCGGAGTGCTACGATCCGCAGGCGAATGCTGAGTGCAAATTCGGAAAGCCGCTCCCATCTTTATCCTGGCTGATTGAGAATGGCCTGGTCTTGGCTCTCAACTTTCCAGTCGCGATGAATGCAGGCTTGGCCAAGGCTCTTGGTGTCATGCTGAAACTTGATTTCGAACGCGCCGTTTTGAATCGCGTTCCACAGATGGAGAAGAACCGGGACACATATTTTCGCCAGGTCCTGTTTTTGTGCGACGAATATCAGCATTTTGCAACCGTTGGAGAGAGTGAGCCCACCGGCGACGAAAAGTTCTTCAGTTTGTCGCGTCAGCCAAAGTGCATACCCATCATTGCTACCCAGAGTATCAGTTCGCTCAAGTCGGCGCTGCCCGGTGAATCCTGGCGGACCCTGCTCCAGACATTTCGCACCAAGGTATTTCTCTGTCTTTCAGACGACTTCTCCGCTCGAACGGCCAGCGATCTCTGCGGACGGGAAGACAAACTCAAGGCCAGTTACAACCTTACCGAGAGCGGCCACGACGCGCAGGTCAGCCTGCTCACCGGAAAAGCCCTGTCCCACAGAGCCAACATCAGCGCGTCAAAGAGCTACAGCCCATACACAGACTACCGTTTCGATATCAAGACCTTCATGGAATTGCCCAACGCGCAATCCGTGGCTATTGCGTACGACGGGACCAATCCATGGCCACCCACGTTTTGCTATCTCAAGCCTTACTACAACGATCCGAACAAATCCTACTTCGAGCAGCTCGCCGACGGAGAACTCTGATGAATGGCTTCGAAACCATCTTGCCTTTTCTAAAGCCGATCGAGCACCTCATTCGCGACGAGTCCATTAGCGAAGTGATGGTGAACGGACCGGACCATATCTTCATTGAGAAGGCCGGCTTCATCGAGGCCGTTCCAGGCATCCACCTTGGCGAAAAGTCCTTGATGGTTGCCGTCAAAAATATTGCTCGACGTCTCGGCAGCGACATCTCTGACGTGAAGCCCATTCTCGATTCGCGGCTCCCCGACGGAAGCCGCGTGGCTATAGTCATTCCGCCTTGCAGCGTGAATGGCATCACTCTAACCATCCGGAAATTCAATTCCCGTCATTTCAATATCGACGACCTCGTCGCAGGCGCTACGCTGGAGCGCTGGCTCGCCCATCAGCTCGAAACCTACGTTTTGGGTCGCAGGAACATCTTGATAGCCGGGGGCACGGGAACTGGAAAAACTTCATTACTTAGCGTGTTAGGGAAATTCATTCCTCCCGACGAGCGCATTCTTCTCATCGAGGACACATCTGAAATCCATCTGGCTCAGGACAATCTCGTCCGTTTTGAAGCTCGCCAACCGCAGAACGACCTTCCTGCCATCACCATCCGGGACCTTCTGAAGGCCGCCCTTCGACATCGCCCAGACAGAATCATTTTAGGTGAGATCCGCGGAGGAGAGGCTTTTGATCTCTTGCAGCTCCTCAATACGGGCCACGCCGGGAGTCTGTCCACAGTACACGCCGCCAGTGCGCGACAGGGATTAGCTCGATTCACGAGCTGCGTTTTGCAGAGCGGCGTGGACATCCCGTACCGCGCGATTAAGACCATCGTCGGAGATTCGGTCAATGTCGTCGTTTATCTCGAAAGAAGGCCGGGCCGGCGTTTCGTCTCCGAAGTCATCGAGATTCACGGATACGATCCTGACCGCGACGAGTACAACGCCGCCGTCGTTTTCGATTGCCACCAGGAACCGCAATGAACCAACGCGAGAACCCTTTAACCGAAGCGGAGGCAAGCGCTGTCGCGGATGGTATGAATGCCGTCGAGGAGCTCCTGGCACAACTCTCGGACGTTCCTACTCCGGAGGGTCCTACTCCCCGGCAGCTTCAGAGGGACTCGTTCCGATCCAACCGACGAACCAAGGGAGCAAATGATGCCAGCGCAATGGGTCGACTTTAAGAGCATCAAAGGGAAGGTCTCCATGGAGACCGTACTTTCGCACTATGACGTTCGTCTTCGGCGAGTTGGCGTGGACGAGTTCCGTGGAAAATGCCCTCTTCCTGCCCACTCTTCCGCCAAAAGCAATGACAGCTTCTCCGTCAGTTTCACTCGGAACGCCTGGTCCTGTCAGTCCGCTTCCTGCATCGCGGCTCGTTCGGGCCGCGTCGGCGGGAACGTCTTCGACTTCGTCGCCGAAATGGAACGCTGCTCGATCCGGGAGGCCGCTCTGCGCCTCGATCGTTCGCTCACAGAAAATCTCCTTTCTCTCGCCACACCCGCGAACAAGGAGCCAGTGCCGTACACGTCAGAAAATCGGCCTCTATCTTTCACCCTGCGCAACATAGACCACCAACATTCCTACGTCATATCGCGTGGACTAAGTGAGCAGACAGCTCGGTATTTCGGTGTTGGCTACTACGATGGCAACGGTTTCCTTCGTGGGCGGGTCGTGATTCCAATCCACAACGAACACGGCGAACTGGTCGCCTACTCCGGTCGCGCAATCGACGATACGGAGCCCAAATACCGCCTTCCCGCAGGCTTCCGCAAATCTCATGTGCTGTTCAATCTTCACCGAGCCATGCAATCGCGCGACTACACCCTCATCCTGGTAGAAGGCTTCTTCGACACTTTCAAAATCCATCAGGCCGGACATCACAACGTGGCCGCTCTCATGGGCTCGAAGCTTTCCGACTGCCAGACCGATCTGATCACAACCTACTTCGATCAAGTCATCCTCATGTTCGACGCTGATAAAGCGGGGAAGGCCGCAACCACTGCAGCCGCGACAGCACTCTCCTCGATGGTCAAGGTGCATATTATTGAACTCGCTCCCGGAAGCCAGCCAGATCAACTGGCTGCAAAAGAAATAAACCAGCTCCTAGGAGGCCTCGCTCATGACCTTTCGTCTCCGGACCGATAAAAAGCCCTTCCACCCACGCCACTCGCGTTCTTCGTCTGCCAGGTTTGCCAACAAGAAATACGATACGGACTTCTACGTTGAAGCTCGCCGGCACTCCGGCGATACCTATCATCTGCGAAGAATACCGAGCATGAATCGAGCGTGATGTCTATTGATGAGGACTGCCGCTAGTTACGGCTGACCAACCGAGCGACTCGAGGCATAGTTTAGAAGTTCGTTCCGCCATCATGGGTTACGCTCTTGCCCTTTTGGGGAGAAGAGTGAGGATGCCGTGGAAGGGGCATTCTGAACGACCCGAGACATGGGTAACAGATCGTACCGAACACATAGGTTACACTTTCCGCCCCTGAGGTAAAGTGGTGACAGTATGATTATCAACCTCGCGCGCCGTGCACATGACCATAACTGGGAACTGGACCCGATTACGCGGTCTCTCCTCGATACTGATTTTTACAAACTGCTGATGCTACAGTTCATCTGGAAGCAGTTCCCGAAGACACGCACCTCTTTTTCCTTCATCAATCGCTCCGTCGAGGTACACCTAGGCGATTTGATCGATGTCGATGAGCTCCGGGAACAGTTGGAGCAGACCAAGAAGCTGCGATTTCATAAGTCCGAACTGATCTGGCTCGCAGGCAATACCTTTTATGGACGCCGCGGAATCTTTGAACCAGCTTTCCTGGAGTGGCTCAAAGGCGACTTCCGGCTCTCTGATTATGAGTTGTCGATTCAAGACAGGCAGTTCGCCCTCTCCTTTCACGGTCTGTGGACAGAGACGACCATGTGGGAGATTTATGCGCTTTCGGCCATTAGCGAACTGAAGACGCGCGCCAGCCTGAAGCGCCTCAGCGAATTCGAGCTCGATATTCTCTACGCCCGGGCCAAAACCAAACTCTGGGAAAAAATGGAACGCTTGCGCGGAGTCCCGGCATTGAAGGTGAGCGACTTTGGAACGCGACGGCGGCACAGCTTCTTGTGGCAGGAGTATGTCGTAAAAGCCATGAGCGACGTGCTCGGCACCAGCTTTACCGGAACGTCGAATACGTATTTGGCCTATAAACACGACTTGGAAGCAATCGGTACCAATGCCCATGAATTGCCCATGGCATTGGCAGCGATGGCCAAAGACCAGGAAGAACGGAAGACAGCGCAATACCGCTTGCTGGAGCTCTGGCAGCGGACCTATCAGGGCGAGTTACTCATCCTGCTTCCAGACACCTTTGGCACGACCCAGTTTCTCGGCAATGCTCCCGATTGGGTGGCGGACTGGACGGGGCAGCGCGCAGACAGCAAGGATCCTTTCCTTGCGGGCGACGAATACATTGCGTGGCTGGAGGAGCGAAAGCGCGATCCGCGGCAAAAGCTATTCATTGCTTCCGACGCCCTCGATGTGGACACGATTCTGAAATTGCATGCCCATTTTTCCGGAACGATTCGCAACGGCGCTGCTCCTGTCGATTTCAGACAAGCGAGCGACTTTCTCGATGAGAGAAAATGGATTCCCGAACGGCGCATCCGTTTCAGCGCGGGTTGGGGAACCTTGCTGACCAATGATTTTCGCAACTGTAATCCTCAGGGCGGTGGCGATTTCGATCCTGTAAGCGTGGTGTGCAAGCTCAACGATGCTGACGGCAAGCCCGCAGTGAAACTTTCCGACAACTTTGAAAAGGCGCTGGGCCCGCGCGACGAGATTCGGCACTATCAGCGGCTGTTTGGCCTGGCCGGCGTTGCGCATACACCAGTGGTGACGTAGCGGCAAAGGCTCGGGTCGCGGCGGTGGCAGAGCCGCAGCAATGCCGTCGAAAACCCAGACATTTTTGTCGAAACAGTTGCTATTTAGGCATTTACCGTCGAAAACCAATATCCCAGCCTGGCCAGTTGTCTCAAAGGATGGTTCAAGGTGTGGCCACCAGCCAAGCATATCCTCCGCAAAAGTTTGGGCCTGCCAGGGCTCAATCGCGGGCCCTTGAGAGATGGCGCGAGGTTTCGGATCTGGAACAACCCCCATGCGTATGGTTATGTGCCGTTCTGAGTGCTGGGCCGTAAGATGGACGACTCTTGCCAATTTTCCAGGAAAAACCGATTCTCCTCTTGCTGATACGAACACTTCGTACACACCGAGCCGGAGTCTTGCTACTCGAAATTGACCCGCTTTGTCCGTAATCACAGAATGTAGCATTGCCGCTTGGGGTCGTCCGCGTTCCTGAACCCGGACATTGACTGATGCCAAGGGACTCCCAGCACGGTCGACCACAGCTCCCTCAATCACACCAGGCTCACCTGGATCATCTTGGACCAGCGCTCCGGCCCAGACACCGGTCATCAAGCAGGGAATTAGCGACAAGAAGACGCTA
>WNFO01000554.1_pt1 | contig 29118 bp, 36 predicted proteins | sample 5400251 | NCBI WGS metagenome assembly WNFO01 (sample SAMN13153354, study PRJNA577476) | soil metagenome | isolation source: 100 cm saprolite under Madrone tree | place: USA:California | collected 2016-06-14
CAAGACGAGGAGACGCCTCTTCTTCAACGCGACAATGCGTCACGAAAGCCAACGCCGCTCCCCAAAGCACAGATGTTCCTTTTGCTCTTGATACGCCTCGCAGAGCCAATCACATCTCATTCCATCAGCCCATACATTTTCGAGGCATGTTTCCTTGTCCACTTGCCCCCGAATTTAATGCTAATATCTGTCCCACCTTCTTCAGCTCGTCAGTGATCTCTCCATCGTTGGTGGCGACAAGCGAATGATAGGGTACTACACAGGAATGATAGTGCGTCCTGACTTTTATCCTATGAATGCGGGCACATACTGAGAGAGCTGTATATCCTTTAGGTGTCATTACATTATGCCGCCGAAGCCGCCACCGTGTTACAATGGAGCCGTCTCTCAGATCACATCGGACGCAAGCCCATTCTCTTGATGAGTCTCCTGGGTAGCGTCGTCTCAACGGTCCTCTTCGGTCTTTCCCGTTCTGTTTGGGCGCTCATCCTCAGGTATAAATTTGTTCCTTCCTTGTAAAAAAAGGCTGATCGTTAGCAATATAAACGACAGCCGCCTCTTGAATGGTATTGTGAATGGGAACCTCGGCGTCATCAAAAGTATGATAGCGGAACTTACGGATGAGAGTAATATAGCCCGCGGGTTCTCATTGATGCCGATGGCGCGCTCGCTTGGCTTCATCATAGGGTTCGTTGGACATGTTGTCTGCTCCCGCGACGTCACTGATGTTCTGGGAACATGGGTTATTTAGCCCTTTTATCGGTGGCGTTTTATCACGGCCGCAAGATCGATGGCCCGAATACTTCTCGCACCCATTCTGGGCCGAATACCCGTACTTTCTTCCATGCCTGGTAGCTGCCGCTTATGCGCTCCTGTCGTTTATCTTAAGTACGCTGTATCTAAAAGAGGTAACGCATCTACCGCCACTCTAGTCGAGCTAATCTGATCTCCCCAAAAAGACGTTAGATTGTTCCCCGCACTCGGATCTAGTCCATCAAAGCCGCTCACGTGATACCCCAACAAAAGATACCGAAGAAATTCGTGAAAGTGAAAGTGCAGATGCAATTGCCCCCGAAAAACCTCTGCCTTTGCATATGCTGCTTACAAAACCGGTCATGATATCGATATCCAATTACGCTATGCTCGCCTTGCTCGACATATCAGCGATGGCGCTCATCCCACTCGTCTGGTCGACCCCAATCGAGTTGGGCGGGCTTAGCCTCAGTCCCGCATCTATTGGCCTCTGGCTCTCCGCATATGGCTGCTTGAATGGCGTAGTACAGTTCACCCTCTTTCCATACGTCGTTGGGCGTCTTGGCCCTGGGCGTGTCGTTCTCGCAAGCATCATTTCGTATGTAATTATCTACTCCATGTTTTCCTTTGAGAACTTGGCGGCACGCTATGCGACATCCACCCACGGCGGTGGAACGAACGCGGCTGTATCGTTGTTTGTCATCTTGCAACTTGCGTCGACATGCATCACCGACATGGGATTCAGTGAGTTCTTCTACAAAAAATAATCTTATAAACTGTTTCGCGCGTCTCTGACTGAAAACCAACAGACTCGGTGTTTATGTTCTTAGCCGCTGCAGCGCCCAACAAGCGATCGCTTGGTGCCACGAACGGACTAGCGCAGATGGTGGTCGCCATCCAACGCACGGTCGGCCCCGCAGCTGCCGCATCACTGTTTGCATTTTCGCTGGCGAATAACGTCCTGGGTTTGGGCGGGCACTTTGCGTATCTTATGCTGCTTTTGGTTGTGGGCGTCGGAATTGTCGTTGCTGCTCAGTTGCCGAGATATACGTGGAAGAAACACGAAGATTGTAAGTAGAATTATTACGATGGGAGTGTATACCAAACTATACCATATTGTATGTATTATATGCGCTGCAAGGGCGGGGCTGCAGTGCAGGAACTGTACTTCTCACAAATAATTTCTTTTTTTTTCCTCTAAAGAAATGATGACGATGATGCTTTACACGTCTCAAAAAAAATTAGATTTTTAAATATGTCAAATTTATCAAATTGTTTTATTAATTTAACTTGATAAAACTTAGAACGACTACAGTACTGTACATAGACAACTGTTCCACGAGCGACGAGAGCGCAGAGACCACGCACGAGGAAATAAAGGAGAGAACACACCGAGATCGATCATAATGTTCTCCTCGACGAGCAGGAGAGCGAACTTATACACACGCGGGGCTCCTATAGGCTGTGTTTGAGTTTCGTGTAGTAACGGAGGTATCGGTGAAGAGTGTATATGAAACGCGTTGTCGTCACACAGGGCACACAGGGCGAATAGAGATAAAATTGCTAGTACGAAGAGAGAGACTAAAACTAAATGGAAAGGTAAGTGGACGACTGCCACGTAGCGGCGGCGGCGGTGTTGGTTGACAGAAAAGAGTGAAACGAGAGGCGATGAGAGCAGGAAGGAATACAACTGGGAATTCAGGTTTGTCTTGGGTCGCTTGTGAAGGGAGGCAGTGGCTTGCTTATCAAATGTGAGGCGGTGAGGAAGAGTTACACTGGCACGTGCACTGGCGCTCCGACGCTGATAATTCGTTCCGTTCCGAGCGTGACTCCGAAGTTACAATCTTGGTTGTTATTACGTTCAACACATCTCCCTGACATATGCTCGGACGGATGACATTCGCGGTGGTCCTGTCATACAATCTCCCAACGCCAAAAATCGCTAGCTAAAGCACAAATTTCTCAGAACTTGAATATGTATAGGCGCAACAGATCAGTGCATTAGCGAGCCCCAAGGCTTCCTCAAAGACTCTGCAATCCCCAAGAATGTTTCTGCAAGTTGTACCTATGTGAACTCTAATTAGTAAATATTACTACGGCTAATACCGTGTATTCCTCACCGTGTCGAGAGCAACAGAATAAGAAGAAGGAATTGACGGGGGCGTCCGAGGATTGCGAGGAGCATTATTCTGAATTCCGAGCGCCAAATTGGCCATTCTTCGGAGAGAAGAGGAGGACGAATCTGGGCCAAAGGATATGGAATGGAAAGACAGTGGTTTCCTTTGGGCAAGGTCAACGATATATTAGCTCGGGAAGGAAATGACCCACCCGAGCCTAACTGCAGAGCGACAAACATCTTGGATGGCTGTGTCAGATACTGGACATTGGCCGTCAGAAAGAAAGATCATGACTGGTGTTCTGAGTCGTAATATACGTCAATGAAATGGGTTACAGATAGACTTGATTAAAATACAAACCTTTCTGTGCTCCAATCTCGTTCCATGACAGCTCGACCTGTTCGGAGAGCTTCCACAAAATTCGTACCACCATTAGCCCGGTGGCGAAGCACGGCATTTAACAGTTGGTCCGGAGTACTCGTAAGATCATTAATTATGATATTCGTAGTTGCGGAATTGAAAAGGATGATGCTATATGCATCGCGGCGAGCGCCAACGGTGTGTCGGCCCCCCGAAACGGCAGCATGACGGGCAGACCAAAAGCTATATAGTGATGAATAAACGGCACCAAGCCTATTGTTAGCGGATTGCAATATTTGGTTTGTCATCGGTGCGTCAGCCAACGGGCGGCGGTCCCCACAAGACATAGAGGACGATCTAAACACAAGTATGAGACGCAATACAATGCTCATGAACACACATTTAACCTGTCGACGACAAATATCCTACGATGGTTGCAGTATTAGGCTCAAAGTGATGCCATAATAAGAAGAGTCTTACACATGGAACGCTTGCTGCATCACAACAGGGTTGTTACATTCGAACAGATGTCCATCATTCGAAACGTAGCCAAGGCCATTCACAGCATCACTGGGATTCTTGGGTGGATGGAACATGGGCAGCGTGCAATGGGAGGGCTGTCCCGTGCCAGGTGACGTCCCTGAATGCTCCGGGCCTAGATAAATATCACTTAGGTCATGAAATGGCAGCGATCCGTGAAGATCATGACAGACCGGGGCACATAGCATCGCTAGACAACGAGTAAGTATTATATTCCTTCCCAGGAACATGACCTACCATTTTGCAAAGTTCGTCTGCTCATCACGGGTATACGGGTCTGGTCATAAACGTCAGTGTTTATTTTGGTGGGGGAAGTGGGCCTAAACCTTTGAAGCCTAAGAACAATGCTTTAGCTTGAGCGAGCCTAAGGGGAAGAACAGTCAACGTACCCAATCTACGCCAAAAGAGCCCATGGGTAATTGCATCCTTGGGTTTGTTCGGATTTGGAAGCAGTTTCTCGCTCATGTGTCGCATTTCTGCCCCTTCGCAAGGCTCGCCATCTGCGGTACGGCAGTAGCTGATATGGACGTGTCTCCCAATCGACGAACAAACGAGATTGCACATCATTGGTGCTCCTTCGTCATTTGAAGAGAATTTGCGACCCGCCAACTCCAGACTTGTACCGTCTGGCCCATCAACCGCCCAACGAGTGTGTGTCATGGAACCATGGCTAGTTTCATGTTCCTTTTGGGTGTGACCTTCGAATGTTGAACGGCGAGAATCAGCGTCCACCACCACAATATATGTAGCGGTGTCTTACCGAGGGGTAAGGTACAGAAATAACCACAGCTCTCGCAGCTATCAACGGATAAACATTTTAATATACGTACACCTAAAAGTCACGCACCGAGTCTCGCAGAAGTGAAACGGCTGGAGTTCCTTGCTATGAGTGTGGGTCCCCTCATGTGACATTTGTCCAGGTGGAATAGTCTTAGTGCACTGCAACCGTTTTGCAACTAGATCGGAGTTAGCACAATGTCACAGCTCTGGCTTTCAACGAACCTTGAGTATACTACATAACGAGTAAGAAATGTTCAGAGAAGCACTACGGATGGCAGAAAAAATCATATTACTTTTGTATATTGGAACGTTTCATGCCTTCCGGTGAAAGTAGCCTCAATGGACTGGGGTGCCGTATCAATTTGACAGATCCCATTATCTGAGCACTCTGCTGAGCATGCGTGCGCTTCTCTACTCATAACGAAATTCAGTTCTGAAAACCTTCCAAAGAAATGAAAGCACCAACCCACACAAGTGGTGCGCGCCTGTGGTAAGCCCATGAAGGTGTGGTTCACCACAAAGCCGCTTGCAAAGTTCGCACCCCGATGGGCAGAGCCTCAAATCGCAGGAATGAGTCTCATGAGTTTGATCACTGCAAAGAAGAGCCCGTAAGTTGAGAAGGTGAAGCGTAAGGGAATAAGCGAACCTGGGAATACTACATCGTTCCGGGCAGGAATAAATCCTTCCATCCGGTAGAGCCATCCCTTTGAGGGCGCAGGGCTAAAAATTCCACATTGTCGCACTAATAGCCTACACTACTGAAGATAAAGTCTTACCTCACCACACATATGGATGAGCGCGGAGCACATATGGTCGTCGTCGTCGTGTCCCGGGGACTGTGATTCGTAAGCACATGACACTCAGGAGAGTGGTCGACACTACTGACTTTCGTACAATCTTCCAAACAGCCTCGTCTTCCCGATAGTTTGCAAGGTTCGCCACACAGGTGAGCGGTGACAAGGCAGCTGCAAGATGATGAGAATCCAGTATTTGTCTAGGTACCACCCAATTCACGTACATATGCTGCCCGGGATGCCCGGCGCTACGCTTTGATCAGTAACTGCCGTGGACATAGAGATAAGATAATGTACCTTGTACCGCACAGCTTTGGATCATCGTCACAGAATACGCATTTGTGCGCACACTTATGGTCTGTGCTACAGACATGGCCGCCCTCATGGAGCCGACTACGGATGCAGAGGAGATGGCACGATGCACACTGAGCGCCGCAGAGTTGGACATTTGTCTTCATTTCGATGGCCATATTATCAAATCTTCTGCGTAAATCCTCTATTGCCGCATGGTCCCCTTGGAATTTCGCCAAATTGCAATCCAACCACGATCGGACGTGATTGACGCGCAAGTTGATCAATCCATTAAGGTAAGCTCGGAGCTCCACCAGGAACTCGGAGTCGGGCATGGATTGACGCGGCTTGCTCGGCTTCCAGGATTCCAATAACACGGCGAGCTGCATCTCTATCTGAGCTGATGGAATTGATTCCCCATCGGAGATAGCAAATCTTGCTGGTGTATCGTCACCCTCTACTATGAGGTCTGTATCGAAGTCCTAGAAACCTAGTCAGAGATTGTACTTCATGTCTCGAATTGATATGCTACGGAACCTTCAAGGGCTCAGATTCAAGTTCGGTTTCTAAGAATCCCGTCGCAAGTGTGATCGGTAGGAGTGCGGATAGTGACTTGGCACGATGTTCAGCCATGGTCTCTGTCGAGAAATTAGATCCAAAAGACAAAAAATGATGAGATGACCGACGAGAGAGCGCTCCCCAGTCATTAGTCTGCAAGAGACGCTCAGAACAATGCCACGGACAACAGAGGGTATGGCCTACTTTAAGCTTCGCCATGAGTGTTTTAATCCTGTGAAGGAATTCGCCGGCGGTGGGATGGGAAATCTTTTGCTGATCGAGCCGCCTTTTGAGGACGGTAAATAACTTGTAGAACTCCTTTGATTCGATCACGGGCCATGGTATGATGTCTAACTTCCCGCCATGCAGGCGCGAGATAAAGTTAGCATCCTGCTCTTGCTCCACGATCTTCTGAAATTTGAGAGAAAATCTACAATGGCGCCTTAGCTGGAGACCACATGAGCTTCATAAAGCCTTACTCGCGAGCGATTTCAACTTTGTCCGACTGTACAACGTCCTGGAAAGAATATATTGTGGCACTGTACGTGTGGTCGCCATGTACCCACTCACCTTGATGATGATGACAAGCGTGGATTGAAAGAGAGAGGGATTTGCTGCTGGATCAAGGACAGATGCACTGGACTGGAATGATTGGAAGAGACCACTGATATCTCGACCGAACGCGAAGTTATTGCGGAAGAGGACCTATTAAACCTCAGAGACAGGTCTTTCTCGGAACTGAATACTGCCAACGAACGAGATTAGATATTGCTGTGTTGAATAAAACAAGGAGGGTATCTTCTTGAGGGGACCTTTCCACGCTATCCATGCCTGGGATTGTGTTGTTCAATCAGTTAAGGCAAGGATTAGAAGAGGTTAGCCCGACCTTCGAAATCGAGTGCTACAACCAATTCGTCATCGGTCGGCGTCACGGACAACCATACACCCTCTGTACATGTAAAACTCAGACCTATATCACAAACAGTAGAACACACCTGTCGTCCGCATAGCGCTCCCCGCAAATGATGTGTCCACGAGATGGTTCAACGCGAAGCTCTTTCCCACGGATTGCTGACCCATCGATGACACGACTTTTACAGGCTATGGAGAAGGGCATCAGCAATGAGAGTACATAGAACAAATGGACGCTGTGAACCCAGACCTTCAAGGCCATATAGGACTGAAAAATGGACTCGTACCATCCAAACGAGAGCTTGTCCACAATTTGGTTGACGTCTGCCCCAAGTAAAGACTTTTCTAACTCTGTAGAAATAACTCCGTTTGCCAACGGAACAAATCGATTTTCGCGGCACACAGCTATGTGGATCGGAATGAGGCATAGGAGGTCGACAAGCCACTCTCCAAGACGATACCGGGATATGTTCCACTTCAGGTCAAAGACCGTCTTGTCCCGGAACGATTCAAAATCGGCGGCAGACACTTTTATGCCACGTAGCTCATCTCCTGTAGGTTTCCTGGTCATTTTTACAAATCCCTGGATGAGATTGGAGAAATAGGAAGAAAATGGCTGCGTGGGGTCTTTGGTAACGAACGCCAGGGTCATCGGCCGCCGCTCACTCAAGGATGTGATAGTACGGCGCTTCACAGCAGGGAGAACAGGGTACCGTGTCCACACCTCCATGTGACAGTCCAGAAGGGAGTTGTTCAGGGTGGTGCGTCCGTCATTATTCGACCTGTTCCTGCTTCCCTTCTCTTTGAAGACGACTTCCGTGACCTTTCTTGTGATGTCGATGGCGACGGAGTTCACGCATTGCGAATCGATATCGAGGGAGAGAAGAAATACACGTCCTCGACTCACCATCGATGTCACGACGGCGTTATCGAGTGGAAAGGCGGGAATTGGCAAGGAAATTCCGGCAGTGGAGCCGAAAGTATCCCAATGATAAGCAGTCAGTGAGGATTGCGAGTCCTGGGCCTGAAGAACAAGGAGGCAGGACCCATCCGGAGTGGGGTATATTGCACTGGGGAGGGACGAGAGCTGTAACGAGGAAGGTCTAGTGTCATGAAACCAAGTCAGTAATTGATACGCGATCAGATTTAATAAGGAAGCGAACAAAGAGTCTAACCTGAATTGCTGTGTAACAAACGAGAAGATTCGAACTTGCGCGTTGGAATCCACCAAGACCACCTCGTCGCTTCCGCATACAGAAGACAGTTGCAGAATGGAAACCTCTGCCTGGCTATACCATTGGGCAATGCTAATGGCACTCCCCTGACTTTGGAGCGATCTGAACGTCTCATCGAACACAAACGCGTAAAGTTGCATCTTATCAGGAAAAACAGTAAGGTAAGACCCCACTTTGACCAATGAGATAGTACTTACCTTCCCTGAGGCGCACACAGTCAACATTCTCTTCGCCTCGTCATACGCAAACAGCGCGTCTTCACCCACTCTGTCACGGTTAAGAGTTTTGATTGCCCCGCCTCGCTGTATGGCCGCATCCACTGAGGATAGACGCTCGAGATGAATGGTATACCTGTCCGAATCAGCAAGAATGAGGAGCAGTCTTTCGTTTTCGAGGAGCTGGTGGAAGCTGACAAAAGAACGTAAATTGATGGATAGTAAACTTTACGAAACTAGGCTCATACACAATATGGAGGTCCAGTGGTAGGTGAAATTCGCCTGAACGTTGGTCGCTTACGGTGAGTTTGGGTAAGTGCTTTGGATTAAGTTGCATGCTCTGCTTGTCTTCGCTCGTCAACTCCATGAGATGTACTTGAAACCTGAGCTTGGGTTCTTGAAGTTCGTCTCTGTGACCAGTGATACGATGCTCTTTTAATCGCCCCGAGCACATTAATTTGTGAATATTGTTGACTTGACAAATTAAATATACGTACCATACGACTGCTGATTCCGAGATCTTTGAACCCCGTCAATATGCACCACACTATATGTGCCAGCGTTATAAGTTGTCAGTCCGGACAGATATGTTAAACTCACGAATTTTCTCGTTTGGCAGAGGTTTTATTGATATCCCTGATAAATTTCACGAGCGTACCACGCAGTGCCCTCCTTTCCTCGACCTCGATCTCATGTTGTATAGATGCTTTACATCCGTCCTGTTGCATTCGCAATACAGCATGAATCATCTTCTCCACTGATGCATCGATCGAAGATGACAGCTGGGTACAAGCAAGATCCACGGCCTGCCGCATCGGGGTCTCTAGATCCTTATCGTCTATGCTTTTTAGTTGGAGGAGAAAATCAGAGTCAGTGACGTTGGTTGTTATCTTCTTCAGTTCCTTTTCCAGCGACACCTCGTCAGCCTGAGTCCCCGTTGGCCCGGAAAACAACCCCGTGATTTTAGAGAACGGGGACGACAACCAAGATGTTTTTCCAGATTCTTTCGTTTTGTCATTCTTGGAGAATAATCTCTGGGCACGTCGAATATCATCCTCGGCAAGAAATGCCTGAATGAGGCCCGTGCGTTTACTGGGTGCTAGATCCGGGTGCTTCTTCAGAAGGTGACACACGGAAAGTAGACGCTCCTTCAAGGTCCTGTATTCGGCACCCTTCACAGCATGGAACTTGGCATTCCGGACATGCAGTTCATAGATGTCATTAAAACCGTGATACACCTGACGGAGATCGTCGACCCGCATGGATTCTGGGAGAAAGGTGAGCCAAGCATAGAAAGTTCAAATATTGAATTTCCCACGTGTAATCTTATGGTCCACATCAGAATCACCGTCGACCCACACGCGAGATGAAAGCGCATCACGTTCGATTGAGCTATATCAGAAAAAAGAATCACTTGAGTATGTAACACCCAGACGCAAAAGATGACCCACGGAAAGAGTTTCATTACGTCTCCAACGACCTCTCCCCGAAGAGCACGCCTCAGAGGAATCTCTTGGGAGGCGAGATTCTGGTAGACTTTATCTTGTCTCTTTGACAACTCTTGATGAAACCACTTGCGAGTTTCGGTTACCGCGACACGCCACTGCTTACATTGTTCTGAGAAAATATTAGAGAGAGCCGCCTCGACGAGGATCTGAACAGCATCCTCATCGAGGGACTCAGATAGACGTAAGGTGTCTTCATTTCTGATATACTATGAGCATTGTGTCCAGCAGAGATAATGAGCACCTACAGCAAGTGTTGTAGCGCCATCGGGGTGTACGGGTAATTATTGAGAGGACGAGATCGAATGCGCTGATGAAGATAAGTGACCGTCCAGAATCCCTGGGCTGTTTCCCCGGGAAGAAGTCTAGAAACGAATATCGACGGATCCACAGAACAGTGGTCGGGAGCCACGTAACGCGAGATATGGCGCGAATTCATCTTTGATAGGTTAGAATTGGACTTCAGTTATGTTCGACGCATGAACGATTACCTGAAAGCCGGGGCGTGACACTGCGCTCTCGTCCTGTTCGTTCCGCTTTGCAACCTCATATGTGAATAACCTGTCGTCGTCGCCGGGGTCTATGTCCACGGAATCCGTATCGCCCTCGTCATCGCCCCAGACCAAGGAAGTGGAGTGCTCAGCCGATAACAGCGCAACTACTTGATCGCACATTTTCGTAAGATACCTACATTAGGGGTATGAAGTAAGCTTAGAGAATATGATCATCTACAAGTACCCACCGCATAAACGTGACTCTGTTCCGGCAAACCGAGGCAGCGGCTGAGTCGTTCCAAGTTGTATCCTCGGGCCAATAGATAACATAGTGACGTTCTTGGTTGGGATCTACTTGCCCAGCTGCCAGAACATACAAACCGGGAGATAGGGTCGGCTTGGAACCACCAGGCTCAGTTGGTACGAGTAATAAACGGGAACTAAGAATCTGATCATCCAACATGACCCGAAAATAGAGGAAAATTACGCACACATCCTCGTTAACTGCATTGAGGGATCGCAATAAGCGTACAATCTCGGGCTTGGATCCATATATGCCGAGAGGCTTGATCATTAATTCGTCCAAGGCCTTGAAATCGACTTTGGTGACGGACGCGTATGATCCAGGGGATATCGCGTTGATGAAGCGTTTGAGAGAATCCTGCGCGATTATGACTTTGTCAACTACAAAAACAGGAACTTAGTTCGTGTGTATTAGCAGCGCATCTCAAAAAAAAGTCGTTACCGCAGCCATTGCTCCCGGATTCACTAATGAGGTCCAACAGGCGATACATGCCCGTAATGTTCTCAGTCAAATCCAGCGGAGGGATTTTGCTATTCTGTACGTTCTTTCGAGCAGAGTCCACTTGACCGCCGGGATCTCGTCGATAAGAGTCGTCGTTGGCAACTAGGAAGCGAGTAAGCTTCATTCTGAGTGAAATTCTCCGACAATGACGTTTACCAGGAGATAATGGTTGCGTGTGGGGATACGATTCATTGCCTAAAGGGATAGGTTGTCTCGTGTCGATGTGTCCTGGGCGAGGTAGCAATGCAAGGTGAGTTGGCTTGTTGGACTAGTGCAGTTGCGTAACCTACCGTTAGGTGGATTTGTCTTTGCGGTTGAGGCTTTCTCGTCTATCAACCAAGGATTAAAGAGAAATGCGTGATAAATGACCGAAAGGATACTCACAGGAACGCCCCGAAGGTCCCCTATCTGTAGACGAGGATGTGGGGAACAACTCGGGTGGGGTGTACGGTGTAGTATAGTCCATGTAGGGCTACGGTGGAAGAAGGGTGGTGGAAGGCAGGGATGCAACAACCTGGGGGAGTTCGTGTCCCATGTTCCGTCTCTTTTCTATCGCACAGGGTAGAGTCGATTCATCACTGCAGGATAAGGGCGTTCAAGGGGGCGTCTCACGAGGACAAGCCAGTTATGCCAATTATTACCATCCCCGGCGATGAATAGCGTGAAGAGCCGCCTCATTGCAGACAGCAAGGTGATAGTGGCGCAATGCGAAGCAGCGCAAGGGCAACGTTGGCAAGGGTTCGCACTCGGCACTGGCAAAGGTTGGCCCTTAGGCGTTTGTTTGGGCGCTTCATAGTCATCGTTATCGATGTCCTCCCTCAAGATGACACACCTCCACCACAGTTGTCCTCAGAAATCACCAATCGCCATCCACCATCGATACCAAGGAAATTCCCCGCAGAAGCCTTGTGAACGGTGCCGAACAATGTCCTTTCCTGTGGTGGCACAAGCCAGCCTGGGTACAACAGGGAACCGGCACTTCAGCTTGCGGACTCGCAGATTTGAACTTTGCGAGAATAGAAACACCTTCTACAGGCCATATCGACTCGATAGGCTCGTGAATGCGCAGAGGTATGGCGACTATCATGCACCGCGACTGTCAGAAATAAAAAAACTCATATTATGTCATGTCACATGGGACACCATGTCCTGTCACACATTAGCGCATGCCAACTGTCCGGCAGTCCTAACAAATACGAAAAGTTCTTTGCCCCTTTGATTCCAGAAGGTTGGTACCAAAAAGACAGGTTGCCGTTGCCGGGTTGTTAGGATCAATGTGAGATTGGCACCTGAAACCTGAAACGGTTCATTATGTTCAACCCTTCTCCCTGACTCATGACGGTGTTCGTACAATCCTCAACAAAAACAACTTGCTTAACAACTGCCAACCGAAGCAAAGACTGAAGCTCGAACATTAACTAGAATAGGGCCTAGGCGCAACAATTCAACACATAAGCGAGCCCCGAGGCTTCCTCAACGACTCCGCAATCCCTAAGAATGTCTCCGCAAGTCGTACCTAGGTGAACCGAATATTAGGAGATCCTCATTGCGGCTCATATGGCCGATTTCTCACCGTGTCCAGGGCGATAGAGAAAGAGGAGGGAACTGATGCCGTTGGCGTCGTCAGGGGATTGCGAGGGGCATTGTTCTGGATTCCGAGAGCCACATTGGCCATCCTGCGGAGGGAAGAGGAAGAAGAATCCGGGCCAAAGGAGATGGAATGAAAAGATAATGGATTTCTTGAGCGAAGTCAGCGATGCACTTTACCGGGAAGAAAGTGACACACCCAAGACGAACTGCAGAACGACACACATCTTGAATGGCCGTGTCGGGTACCGAGCATTCGCCGTCAGAAAGGAAGATCATGACCGGTGTTCTAAGTAGCAAAAAATATGAGTAAAATGTACTAGAGGAGATATGGTTAATCGGGGTATGAACCTCTCTGTGCTCCAATTTTGTTCCATAACGGCCGCGCCTGCTCGGAGAGCTGCTGAAAAATTCGTTCCACCGTCAGCCCAGTGGCCAAGCACAGCACCTAATAATTGGTCGGGAGTATTCGTAAAATCATTGTCGAGAACAAGTGTAGTTGCGGAATTAAAAAGGATGACACTATACGCATCACGGCGTGCCCCAACAGTCTGTTGACCTGCCATGGTCGCAGCATGACGGGCAGACCAAAAGCTATATAATGCTGAATAAACTGCACCGAGTCTGTTGTTGGTGTGTTGCTGAATCCGGTTGGTCATTGGTGCATTAGCCAGCGGACGGCGGTCGTCGAAAGACATCGAACCAGATCTAAACACAAATATGAGATGCTGAAAAGCGCTCATGAACACGCAATTAACCTATCAATAACAAATATCCTACATTGGCTCGGGTATCAGAGCTCCAAATAGTACAATAATAAGAATCATCTTACACATGGAATGCTTGTTGCATCACGACAGGGTTATTGCATTCGAATAGATGTCTGTCATTGGAGATGTAACCAAGGCCATTCACAGCGTCATTGGGATTCCTAGGTTGATGGAACATGGGCAGCGTGCAGTATGATGGTCGTCCCGTGCCAGCTGGTGTCCCCGAATGTTCGGGCCCTAGATACTTATGGCGTAAGTTGGTGGAAATCCATCAGCATCAAGACCTACCGGAACACATTGCATCGCTAGAATTACGTGTGAGTAATTTATTTTGGCATAGGGAGAGAAGTCATACCATTTCGCAAAATTTGTCTGCTCGTCGCGGGTATAAGGGTCTGCTCATAACTTTCAGCGGTTTGGTAGAGGAAAACAAAGAGTCTTTGACCTTTGAAGCCTAGGGATAACATTCAAGATTAAGTAGACGCAAGAGGAAGACAGTCGACACACCCATCCTACGCCAATAGAGTCTGTGCGTGATAGCATCCTTTGGCTTGTCCAGATTAGGAGTTAACCTTTCGTTGATGTGTTGGACCTCTGCACCATAGCAGGCCTGAGGACCACCATCCGCAGTACGGCAGTTACTGATATGAATGTGTCTTCCCATCGACGAACAAACAAGATTGCACATCATTGGTGCTCCCTCATCCCCTGAAGAGAATTTACGACCTCCCAACTCAAAACTCGTCCCATCTGGCCCATCAACAGCCCAGCGAGTCTGGGTCATAGATCCGTGGCTTGTTTCATGTTCTTGCTGGGTGTGACCTTGAAGAATTTCGAATGGAAAGCATTAGCGTCCATAGCTGTTTGCGAAGATTTGGCTTACCCAGGGGCAAAGTACAAAAGTAACTACAGTTCTCGCACCTGCATTGCTTAAGCATCCTCTTATACGAAGGATGCCCCCAAGTCACTCACCGAGCCTTGCAAAAATGAAACGGCTTGTTGTCTTTGCTATGGCTGTGTGGCCCTTTATGCGAGGTCTCTCCAGGCAGGATAGTCTTGACACATTGCAGCCGCTTTGCAACTGGTTCGGGATCAGCACGTCGTCACCGTCCTAACTGTCCCACAAACCTTGTGTATACTACATACAAATAAGGAAGAGTCAGAATAATCAGACGAATGCGGCACATGATAGAAGGAAATTGAATTACTTTAGTATACTGGAACGTTTCATGTCTTCCGGTGAAGGTGGCCTCAATGGACTGGGGTGCCGTGTTGATTTGACAGATACCCTTATCTGAGCAAAGTGCGGAGCATGGGTGCGCCTCTCTGTCCACCATGAAAGCTTGAGTTTCAATAACCCGCTGATATAAGGAAAACATTACTAACCCACACAAGTGGTGCGTTCCTCGAGTAAGCCCATGAAGGTGTGATTCATCACAAAGTCGCTTGCAAAGTTCGCATGTCGATGGGCAGAGCCATGTATCACAGGAATGAGTCTGATGGTCTTCGTCACTTTAGGAATCAATTAGTCGAGAAGGCAGGGAGCAAGGAGAAAAGTCCACCTGGGAATACTACAACTTTCAGGACAGGAATAGATATTCCCGTCCGGTAATTTCATCCCTCTGAGGTCGCATGGCTAATTCCAGCACAGTCATAAAGAGTAGTTCACAATAGTGAAGATCGATCCATACCTTGCCACACATATGCACGAGCGCAGAGCACAAGTGCTCCTCCTCCTCATGTCCCGTGACCTGTCAATGTGTCGGCACATGTCATTCAAAGAAAGCGTCCGTGGCAGCTTACCTTTGTACAGTCTTCCAAGCAACCTCGTCTTCCCGACGGCTTGCAAGGCTCGCCGCACAGGTGAGTTGTGACAATGCAACTATATAATGACGATCAGAACGTGGCATTACCATGACACATATTCCACCTACATATGCTTCCCAGGATGACCGGCGCTGCGCTTTCTTTAATAGATACACTAAATAAAGATAGGACGTCGTACCGTGTACCGCATGACTTATCATCTTCACAGAATCTGCAATTAAATGCACACTTGTGGTCGGTGTTGCAGCTATGGTCGCCCTCATGGAGCCGACTACGGATGCAGAGGAGATGGCAGGATGCACATTGAGCGCCACAGAGTTGGACATTTGTCTTCATTTCGATAACCATGTTGTCGAATTTTCTACGCAAGTCCTCTATGGCAGCATGGCCACCTTGGAATCTCACCAAATTGCAATCCAACCAGGATCGGACATAATTCACACGCAAGTCGATCAGATCATTCAGGCGTGTCCTAAGTTCCGCAACGAATTTAGAGTCAGGCAAGAATTGCCGCGGCACGGTCGGGACCCATGACTCCAATAAGGTGACGAGTTGTGTCTCAATCTTGGCTGGTGAAAGTGGTTCTCCATCGGAGATAGCGAAGACTTTCATAGTGTCATCACTCTCCACGATCAGGTCGGTGTCAAAGTCCTAAGAAGTCGTCAGAGACTGAACTTCACACCTGAAATTGATAAAATACGGAACCTTCAAGGGCTCCAGCTCAGGGTCGGTCTCCGAGAATCCCGTTGCAAGCGCAATTTGTAGGAGAGCAGAGAGTGATTTGGCACGATGTTCGGCCATGGTCTCTGTTAAGAGGATGAAATTATTAGAGGAAAAGAAGGACAGAGTAACGAACGAGAAAGTGCTCCCCAGTCATTGGCCTGCAGGTAGATAATGAGAAAAATATCCTTGGAAACAAAAGAAATGGGATACTTTGAGCTTCGCCATGAGTGTTTTGATCGTATGGAGAAATTCTCCGGCGGTCGGATGAGAAACCTTTTGCAGGTCAAGCCGCCTTTTGAGGGTCGTAAATGACTTGTAAAATTCTTTTGATTCGATTACTGGCCACGGTATGATATCCAACTTTCCTCCATGCAGGCGCGTGATGAAGTTAGCGTCCTGCTCTTGTTCGACGATTTTCTGGAACTTGAGAGAAAACCTACGCGGTGCAATTTAGTCGGACCACTACACGTAGATTCATAAACCCTCTTACTCGCGGGCGATTTCAAATTTGTCCGATTCCACGACGTCCTAGGAGGGTCTTGTAACGCTGTACGCACCCGGTACATCGCTAAGTGCTCACCTTGATGATAATGACAAGCGTAGATTGAAAGAGAGAAGGATTTGTTGCAGGGTCCAGGACAGATGCGCTGGACTGGAATGATTGGAACAGTCCACTAATATCTCGGCCGAACGCAAAATTGTTGCGGAAGAGGACCTATTGAATCTCAGAGATGAGTCTTTGATAGAATACAACCGACGAACAAGGTTGGATATTGCCGTGTTGAATAATACCAGAAGAGCATCTTCTTGAGGGGACCTTTCCACGGAATCCACACCTGAAATGTGCGCTCATCGGCAAGGACAGGAGTAGTACAAGAAGTCAATCTGACCTTCAAAGTCGAGTGCCACGATCAGTTCGTTGTCGGTGGGCGTTACAGACATCCATACACCCTCTATACATGTAAACTTGAACTCAGTACTGTATCGCATACTTGCGGCATGAGCATACCCGTGGTCCGCATCGCACTCCCCGCAAAGGATGTATCCACGAGATGGTTCAATGAGAAACTCTTTCCCACGGACTGCTGGCCCATAGATGACACGACTTTTACGGGCTACGCAGAAGACAATCAGCGATGAGAGTAACAGATGGACCCGAGGCACTCTACCTTTGAGGCCATATAGGACTGGAAAATGGACTCGTACCAACCAAATGAGAGTTGGTCAACTATCTGATTGACGTCTGCGCCGAGTAAAGTCCTTTCTAACTCTGCAGAGATAACACCGTTTGCTAATGGTACAAAGCGATTTTCGCGACACACAGCGATGTGAATGGGGATGAGGCAGAGAAGGTCGACAAGCCATTCCCCGACACGATATTGGGATACATCCCACTTCAAATTGAAGACCGTCTTGTCCAGGAGTGATTCAAAGTCCATGGCGGATACTGTGATTCCACGTAGTTCATCCCCTGTGGGTCTCCTGGTCGCCCTTACGAATCCCTGGACGAGCTCGGAGAAATAGGATGCAAACGGCTGTGTGGGCTTAGTGGTAGTAAACGTCAAGCTCTTCGGCCGCCGTTCACTCAACGATGTGATGGTACGACGCTTCACAGCAGGGAGAACAGGAAATCGTGTCCAGACCTCCTTGTGACAGTCTATCAGGGTGTTGTGCTGTTTGTGGCGTGTGCTATTTTTCGACGCATTTCTGTTGTCTTTTTCTTGGAATACAACCTCTGTGATCTTTCTGGTGATGTCGATGGCTACTGAGTTTACGCAGTGCGCATCGATATCGAGTGCGAGAAGAAAGACGCGTCCTCGACGGACCATCGATGTCACGACGGCGCCATCGACTGAGAAGGCAGGAAGTGGCAAGGATATCCCATCATTGGAGCCAAATGTCTCCCAATGATACGCAGTAAGTGAGGGTTGTAAGCCCTGGGTTTGAAGAACAAAGAGGCAGGACCCATCTGGGGATGGGTATATGGCGCTGGGGATCGACGGGAGCTGTAAGGAGGCAGGTCTAATACAAAGTGTTCGAGTCAGCGATTACATCCGATCTAATCAAAGTGAGAAGAGCAAACAGTAAAGCCTACCTAAATTGCTGTGTAACAAAAGAAAAGACCCGGACCTGCGCGTTGGAATCCACCAACGCCACCTCGTCACTTCCACATACAGAAGACAGTTGCAGAATCGAGACCTCTGCCTGGCTGTACCACGGAGCCAGGCTGATGGCACTCCCTTGACCTTGGAGTGACCTGAATGGTTCATCAAATACGAACGCGTAAAGCTGCATCTTAGCGGGCCATATAGTACATCAGAACTCCTACCCTAACTGACGATATGGTTGATATGGACTTACTTTAGCCGAAGAACACACAGTCAACATTCGCTTTGACTCATCATAGGCGAATAACACGTCTTCACCAACTTTGTCACGGTTAAGAGTTTTGGTCGCTCTGCCCCACTGTATGGCGGCATCCATCGCGGACAGACGCTCGAGATAAATGGAATGTTTGTCCCAATCAGTAACAACGAGAAGGAGTTTTTCGTTCTCGAGAAGCTTTTGATAGCTGAAAAGAGCCTCCGTTAGCACCAAAGCAATGCTGCGGGACTAGATCCATACATAACACGGAGGCCAAGTGGTAGGCGAAATTCACCTGAGCGTCGATCGCTGACAATAGGATTGGGTATGTGGTTGGGATTGAGCTTCATGCTCTCCTTATCATCGCTCGTTAAATCCACGAGATGTACTTGAACCTTGAGTTTGGGTTCCTCAAGTTCGGTTCTTCGACCAGTGACTCTGTAATCTTTATAACCCCAACCGCGTCAACCTGTGAAAATCGTCCGCTTATTGAATTGAAGATACGTACCCTGTGACCAGCTGCCTTTCCGTGGCTTTTGAACGTCATCAATGTATACCACACTAGATACCAACGTAATCATTCATCAGTCTCGCCAAGCATTTCAAACTTACGAGGTTCTACGTCCAGCGGAGACTTTATTGATGACCTGAATAAAATCCCCAAGTTTACCATCGAGTAACTTCTGTTCCTTCGTCTCTACACCGTGTTGAATGGATCTTTTGCAGTGGTCTTTTTGCATCCGCAACACCGCATGTGTCATCTTTTTCACCACAGTATCGATTGAGGATGACAGTTGGCTACAAGCAAAATCCACAGCCGACTGGACCGGATCCTCAAGGTCCTTATCCTCTACACCCTTCAGTTGGAGAAGAAAACGAGAGTCAGAGACGCTGCTTGTTGTCTTCTTCAAGTCCGTTCGCAGCGATTCCTTGTCCATTTCCTTTGACCCTAAGAAAAATCCAGTGAGTGTCGACCACAGAGACGATGTTTTCCCGGATTGATTGTTTTTGTCGGGCTTGGGAAATATCTGTTGTGCACGTTGAGGATTATCCTCGGAAAGGACAGCCTGAATAAGTTCTGCGCGCTGTCCGGGGCCTAACTCTGGATGTTTCTCCAGAAGATGACGCACAGCGATTAGACGTTCCTTCAGGGACTTGAACTCGGCTCCTTTCACGGCATCGAACTTAGCCTCATCAACGTAACGTTTATAGATGCCTTTGAAATCATGATACTTGTTAAGGTCATCGATCCCCGGAGACTCTGGAAGAAAAGGTCGGGCTCAGTAAACACCGTAAACAATCAGATGTCGGATGTCCTACGTGTGCCCTCATGGTTCCCGCCAGTATCATCGTCAACCCGCGCGCGAGATGCAAGGGCATCACGGTCTATGGAGCTGGAAAAAAAGAAGATAAAAGTCTACCCAGCACGCCGAAACAAAATGACGCGCAAGACTCACGGATACAGTTTCACCACATCCTCAACAACCGCGTCCTGAAGAACGCGCCGCAATGAAGCCTGCTGGTGGTCGAGGTCTTCTAAAGCTTTATTTTGTCCCTGAGATAATTCCTTCTGAAACCTCTCGCGAGTATCCTTCATCGCGGCACGCCAGACATTACATTCTCTTGGGAAGATATTCGAGAGCGCCACATCGACGAGGACCTGAACAGCGTCCTCGTCGAGAGAGTCGGATAGGACTAGAGCATTCTCGTCGCTAAGATATTATGAGCATCGTCTCCAACAGACATACTGTGTACCTACAGCAACTTCTTTAGCAATAGCGTTGTGAAAGGGTGCTGATTGTAAGTACGAGTTTGAGTGGCCTGTGGAACATAAGTGACCGCCCAGAACCCTTGAGCAGTTTCCCCGTGGAATAGGCCAGGAACAAAAATCGATGGATCCAATGTACAGTCGGCAGGAACTACGGAATGCGAGATGTGGCGCGAATTCATCTTTTGATAGGTTAGAATTAGACTTGCGTTTGACGGATGAAACGATTACCTGAAAACCAGGGCGTGACACCGCGCTCTCTTCCTGTTCATTCCGCTTTGCCACCTCATATGTGAATAGTCTGTCGTCGTCGCCAGTCTCTATGTCCACAGATTCCGTGTCGCTATCGTCGTCGCCCCAAACTATTGAAGCGGAGTGCTCCGGAGATAACAGCGCAACCACTTGATCGCACATTTTCGTGAGATATCTGCTTACGGGGATGAAACAGGCTAAGAAAATACGATGATCTGCTGCTACCCACCGCATAAACGTGACTCTGTTCCGGCAAACTGAAGAGGCGGCTGAATCGTCCCAAGTTGAATCCTCAGGCCAATATATAACATAATGACGTTCTTGAGTTGGATCGAACTGGCCTGCTATCAGGACATACAAACCGGACAATAGGGCCGGCTCGGAACCACCAATCTCAGTTGGTGCGAGTAATAAACGAGCACTAAGGGTCGAATCAACGACTTGACAAAAAGAAAGAAAAATAAACGTACATGACCTCATTGACTGCGTTGAGAGACCGCAAGAGGCGTACGATCTCAGCCTTAGACCCATATATGCCAAGAGGTTTGATCATGAATTTGTCTAAGGCCTTGAAATCGACTTTGGTGACCGACGCATAAGATCCAGGGCATATTGTGTTGATGAAGCGTTTGAGAGAATCCTGCGCGATGATGACCTTGTCAACTACGATAACAGAAAGTTTAGTTGATGGTCCTAGCAACGCGTCTGGAAAGAGCTCATTACCGCAACCATTGCTCCCAGATTCGCTGATGAGGTCCAACAGACGATACATGCCCTTGATTTTCTCAGCCAAGTCGATAGGGAGACTCGGAGGCGGAGTATCCGGGATTTTGCTCTGTCCTTTCTTTCCCGAAAAGTCTATTTGACCGACGGAATCTTGCCGAGTAGACTGGCCATCAGAAGTGGCCGAGTCCATTGGGAGAGTCTGGGGCGGAGGTCCCGGAATTTCGTTCTGTCCCTTCTTTCCCGACGAGTCCATTTGACAGTCGGAATCTTGCGGAGCAGACCGGTCATTAGAAGCTAGGTAGGCGAGTAAGCTATAATTCAGAGTGAGTAATTCAGAGATAATCACGATTACCTGGAGGAAAAAAACTCCGAGTCCCGGGATCCATCCCATTTCCTTGTGCAGTAGGATCGGTGTCACCTTTGAACGAATTAAGAAAGCAAGGTTAGTTGGCCTAAGAGGTAGCCCAGAACTTGAATCCTACTGTTGGAATTAGTTGCCTTTGTGATTGATGTTTTTTCGTCTACGCCACCAAAAATCATAAAGGGAAAGAGGACATTGAACGACAAAGACAAGACTCACCAGGATTCCCTGGGGGATCCGTACCCATAGACGAGGTATCACAATGCCCTGCGGGCTTGGGGAACATGTTGGGTGGAGCGTACGATGTAGAATCCATTTGGGTGAGGTTGAGCGAAAAGGATGAGTGAAAAGCCAAAGAAGGGGTTCCACAGGGGGTTTTCATCCTCCTATCCGTCTCCTTTTCTATTGTTCAAAGCCTTGGCCCATTCCCTTTTGCCACTGAGCGCCGGGTTCTAATCCGATGTGCTGCGCCCGAACAAAGAAAACAACATACTGCGGGCATTTTACAATGCAAACCAACTCAGTGGGTAAATACTGCAATCGGATTGGTTAATCGAGAGCAACTGAGTTGGATTGCATTGTAAAATGCTCACAGTGATATAGTACAGTAGTACCCTTGTTAGAGGCCATGCTTCACGGGAACAAGGCAATAATGTCAACAACTGCCACACACGGCGATCCGCAGAAAGAAGAGCCTTTGCATGGCAGACGGCGAGGCAGAAGTGACGCGATCCGCAGCAGCGCAGAAGCAACGTTGGACGGGGTGGGACGACGGTGGCATGCGGAAATTTCATATTCAAATAGAGTACTTCTATGACACCGACATCCTCCCTCAAGATGACACATCGCCATCTATCTCGTCCTCAGAAAACATCACCCGACCCCGATACCAAAGCAATTTCTCGCAGCGTCGTCGTGGATAGTACTGAACACGTCGTTTCCTACGGTGGCACTGGCCAATACAACAGGGATGGGTCGGGCGCCTCAGCTTGCGGACTCGCAGCGCTGAATTTTGCAAGGATCGTCTTTTTCATAGAACAAAGTGGTTTGCAAGACACAGCTCTCCTACAGGCCGTGTTGGCTCGCGAGTGCGTAGAGGTACGACGACTCTACGGCAACCCCCTATCCGACCTGTCTTATCCCCTCCACAGGAAACCACAGCTATATGCGCATTGTGGTCCGGAAACCTTCATCTAGAAGTCGAAGATATCTGCCGCGTTCCCTTGTTTGAAAAGACCCTCAAACTAAAGACAACAACATATGGCCTTCCTGGAGTGTCCGAGTTCAAAACTTTACTCACGTGCGTACCAGATATGATTGCGTTTAAACGCAGTGACTGATGACTGTCCTCGGGTAAAGGGAACTGAGTAACCTTGACTCATCAGCTGTCGCCATTATCACCCGACCTCCGGAAATTATCGCCTGCTTGAAACTACGACTCACCACCCGGAGCGTTTTCATCATATTCGATTCTCATCCGCGTCCATCATATCCCGATGGTGCTGGGATGATCATCAGCCCCTCGGTCGAGGGAACTGCCCGTCAGCTGACCGAGCTTCTTCCTACTGTTGATCTCCCAGACAGTTTTCTTCAGTGGCAAGCGCAACTCCTAGCCAACTACAGTGGGCACGTGTTCGTACCACATGGTGTTGAGACGTCCACTCCCACGTTGTGGCAAGCGGTTCTGGAGTCTAGCCTCGCACAGTTATCAATGCAGGCTGAGATTGCGAAGTTGCGATCACAGAATGAATTCCTGAAGGGCGAACAGCAACGTCTGGAAGGCGAAATTAAGGAGGCAGAAGCGCGTAGTCGAGAGCAAGACAGGCTGATCCGGACACAGCAACAGCAACAACAACTCGAACCGTCGTCAAGCTCTCCAAAATACTTCGACCGCTCATTTTCTCCACCACGGCAACTCTCCTCATCGACATACCATTCAACTCCGTCATCCTCTAAGGCATCCACATCTACGCTCGATCCTTTTGGCCCTAATTCCCGTTCCGCTGGCTCGAGCTCAGGTCGCGCACTCGGTCGCTTTGGCAAACCACCGTCACCACCGTCTGATCGCGATGATAGTATTCTCGAGGCAATGCGGCTACAGAACGAATTCGACAAAGAAGACCGGGTCCTCTCCGCACAGCGCGCCGAGCTTGCCAAGTCCGCCCAACGATTGTTCGTGTGCGGTATATGTTTGGAAGAGGTGCCCGATGATTCGATCGCTCGTCCTGATCCTTGTAGACATACCTTTTGCCGCGAATGCTTGCGCGGACACGTCACCGCCCTTCTAAATGAACATAGATTCCCCATACTATGCCCCACTTGTACTGCGAATAAAGGCAAGGGAAAGGAAGCAGCCGGCGGTACGTGTTGCGAGCCGATGATCAACTCAATTATCATCTCACGTTATGCCCCTTTAGAGATCTCGCAGCCCCTTGCCCTAGACCTCGGACTCACCGACGAGCAATACAGCATCTGGACTGAGATGGAATTGGTTTCCTTCTCCGTTCTCTTATACTGTCGGAAGTACGCGCATGGTATTCGCTTGCCCGTCACTCTGCTAATACTGGGATAGGTGCCAACGAACGATGTTCGTGGCCAGAGATGAGCACGAAGAAGCTAAAATCATCGCTTGTCCGCTTCCGGACTGCAACCATGCTTGGTGCAAGCAGTGTCAGCAGTCGATCGACTTTAATGGCCCGAGGCATTCGTGCGATGGCACATCAGAACTAGACCATTTGATGAAAGAGCAAGGATGGAAATATTGTCCGAGTGAGGAGCACCGCCAGCTTGCAATGTTCTTGTCTCTCAATTGTCTTATTTTTCTTCAGCATGCAAGACGCCCATCCAGAAGATATCGGGATGTAATCATATGTCGGTACGTCGGCGCAATTTATGTTTTGCTAGGTCCACACTATGGCTGACACGCCCTACCCCTGCAGTGTATGACTCCTGCGTGCAACACGTGAGCCCTAGGGCCTCCGTCATTGTAAATATCATGTCTGACAGAGAACTTTTAAACCAGGCACTTCTGCTACATCTGTGGTGGTCTCATCGTGAGGTCAGCATTAGGCCAAGAGATAAAGGAGGCGACATCGACGCACTATAGGAAGAATTGCATGCTTTTCGAGGTGCCGGACTAAGAACTACACCAGATTACTTATGAAGACCCTGGTCTTCAAGCGCCCAATGGTTGTGCCCTGCGGAATGTATTGTCTCTGTACCATGTATCCTTTAGTTTTGAAAGGCGAATACTTACCCAAGCCTCGTATTTTGTGGACTATCGCCGCGCTATGTATTGAATATACCAGTAAACTGGGGACAGAACAACAACCGTTACATGGTCCCTGGACCAATGGTGAGGCGTGGTGGATGATCAATTGTCCCTCAAACTCACCCCCCATATTTTGAATCCGATTTATGATTTATGACGATGACGAGCTGTGGTCGGGCCGACACCCGGGCCGCTCGGACCAGTTCAAAAATGACGTGTTTATTATAAATACATAATAAAGTCAAGCTTGCAAGGCTTGTCTCCTCCAAGCAGCAGCAAGCCGGTTTGATTCATTCAGTTTTAGTATCACACTGCTCTATGTCTAATCTCCGTTCCGGTAGCGGGCACAGTCCTGTTTATCGGCGCTTACATTACGCGCACGTGATGGTGTAGCTCGTTGAGTTGGAGTTTGCCTGTGCCTGGAAACGCCTCATGATGTCCTATACGATGTTTTGCGCAAATGTCCAGTCCCTAGCTTGTCCAACACTGTCACAAGCGCTCCCATTGGGAGTCACATGAGCCCTCAAACACCGGCAGGCTCGGGCTTGACCCCAATAGGGATGGCTGAGCTCCGTTGTCGTCACTTGTCGCTGTCGCACTGGACTTGCTTCATCAGTTATATTAGACACTCAAGTCCTCGCGGCACATGTTGTCAGTTCGTTTGAAAATGGTGGCGATGTCCAGGCGGACTTAGCACTGCTCGCGATGCCCATGCTCGAGGACGCACTTGGACGGTCGTATGGCAGCACATCGGAAACTGCTCTCATAATGCAGTTATGGGCCTCCTTGCAGGGTTGCTTTATTCCCGGGTTACCCTCCCTGCGTACATAATCGTTTGTTTTACCATGACCATTTGGTCCGTCTTGAGAACCTACATCAATCACACTGGCTGACCTAGGAATCACCATGCTGCCAGTGCGGTAATCTCATGGAATGAGTCCAAAATCGTTCCAACGGAAGCGTCGTTTGTACTCCTTCCTACCCGGGTTTCGCAGCTCACCTCTCCAGCTGGACTTGCATGCTTCGTCCGTCGGCGCTTCACGTCTGCCCGTGTACCTTGGAACTCTCTGCAACCACACTCGCGTCTCAGTCATTCTCCATCGCCCTTCAATCATCTCAGCTCACAGCTGACATGTCTCCCGTGACCAGAGCGCTCCCAAGGCGTTTAGATTGCCCATTGTTATCGGCTGGTCGCGGTCGCACACCATTGTCGGGTTGACGTACTCACATTCGGCATTCCCCGCTGCACACGGCATTCCCCGCTGCACACGGCATAGCCCGCTACTCCGTGATTTGGCCAGTCCCCGATTGTAGGAAAGGCGCCTAAGGACTGCTCAAGGAACACCAGTCGCTGTCGATTGACGTGATAAAGGCGCGCAACCCATGGTCTCTCTTTGGGGAAAAATTCCCGAGTAGGCTCCTAGTCTTAGCCTCTCCCCTCTCTTATCTCCCATTCCCATCACCCTCCTTTTTTCCCCTCCACTCCATCTTGTTCCCTCTTCTTCGCAATCTTCTTTCCCATGCAAAAATTATTGAACAGGGTCAAGCCCAAACTTACCGAACATCCTTTTGCTTCGAGGGAGGCCCCCATATATCTGTCTTCCGCTAACCTTTTAGAGGTCATCCCTTTTTCGTATTCTGATCCTTCCACTCTCGATCCCCTTACTCCACAGCGAAGAACCACGACTCTTCCTGATCACCAGCCTCCCATATATCCACAATCGCGTCAATCCACACCACCGCTGAACATTCAGTCTCAAGCACCGCCACCGCCACAACCACAATCGCTACAGCCAAGGCGACTGTTCGAAGAATTCCCCTTTGCAAATGAAAATGCGCAATTATCGAATGAAGCAGTCGATCCTCTGGAGGACCTACAAGAGAAGGACGCCATCAATGTGGGAGTCCGTGTCTCTTTGTCGAGGAGAAAGGGAATTGATGGTCTACTTAGGAACGGTACTCGAAGTGCCTCACCTCTCAGGACCTGATTGCTGCACGAATACCAAGTACGACATCAGGAGCGGATCAATCGCGCGCTGCTTGTGACGATCAACTGCAGGCGCAACAGCAGCAACAACATACAGTAAAGCGACCAAATGGTCTGATGGCACCTCATGTACCAAGCATGCCCTATCGCAATAAGGGCAGCGGAGAAGAATCTCCTGTGGAACTTACACCCACACCCGAGAAGCGTCCTTAGAACCCATTGGCCGACCCAAAAACCGAAGCAATATCCCGCAGCGTCGTCGCGTATGATACCGAACACATCGTTTCCCATGGTGGCACTAGCCAGTACAACAAGGATGGGACTGGTGCCTCAGCTTGCGGACTCGCAGCACTCAATTTTGCGAGGATCGTCTTCTCTATGGAACGAAGTGGCTTGCAAGATACAGCTCTCCTACAGGCCGTGTTGGCTCGCGAGTGTGTAGAGGTACGACGACTCTACAGCAACCCCTCTATCCGACTTGTCTTATCTCCTCCACAGGAAGCGACAGCTATATGCGCATTGTGGTCTGGCAACCTTCATCTAGAAGTCGAAGATATCTGCCGCGTTCCCTTGTTTGAAAAGACCCTCAAACTAAAGACAACAACATATGGCCTTCCTGGAGAGTCCGAGTTCAAAACTTTACTCACGTGCGTACCAGACATGATTGCGTTTAAACGCAGTGACCAATGACTGTCCTCGGGTAAAGGGCACTGAGTAACCTTGACTCATCAGCTGTCGCCATTATCACCCGACCTCCGGAAATTATCGCCTGCTTGAAACTACGACTTACCACCCGGAGCGTTTTCATCATATTCGATTCTCATCCGCGTCCATCCTATCCCAATGGTGCTGGGATGATCATCAACCCCTCGGTTGAGGAGACTGCTCGACGGCTGACCGAGCTCCTTTCTACCGTTGACCTCCCGGACGATTTTCTTCAGTGGCAAGCACAACTCCCAGCCAACTACAGTTGCCACGTATTTGTACCAGATGGCGTTGGGGTGTTTACCCCCACGTTATGGCAAGTTCTGGAGTCTAGCCTCGCACAGTTATCAATGCAAACTAAGATTGCGGAGCTGCGATCACAGAATGAATTCCTAAAGAGCGAACAGCAACGTCTGGAAAGCCACATTAAGAAGGCTGAGGCGGGTAGTCGAGAGCAAGAAAGGCTGATCTGGCAGCAGCAGTGGCAGCGGCAGCGGCAGTGGCAGGAGGAGGAGGAGGAGCGGCAGCAGCAGTGGAAGCAGGAGGAAGAGCAGGTGCATCGGCAGCAGCGGGAGCGGGAGCAGCAGCAGCAGCAGCGGGGGCAAGAACTGCGGGAGCGGGAGCAGCAGTTGCAGCAGCGGTTGCAGCAGTGGGAGCAGGAGGAGCGGCAGCGGTTGCAACTGCGGGAGCAGCAGCAGCAGGGGCAGCAGCAGTGGGAGCAGGAGCAGCAGCGGTGGCAGCAGGAGGAGCAGCAGCGGTTGCAGCAGTGGAAGCAGGACGAACGGCAGCAGCAGCAGGAACAGGAGCAGCGGTTGCAGCAGTGGGAGCAGGAGGAGCAGCGGCAGTGGGAGCAGCAGCAGCAGCAGTGGGAGCGGCAGCAGCAGCAGTGGGAGCAGCAGTGGGAGCAGCAGGAGCGGAAACGGCAGCAGCAGTGGCGGCAAGAGGAGCGGCAGTGGCAGGAGGAGCGGGAGAAGCAGGAGCGGCAGCAGCAGCAGCAGTGGGAGCAAGAGGAGGAGGAGCGGCAGCGGCAGCGGCAGGAGCAGCAGGAACAGGAGCGGCTGCTGCTGCTGCAGTGGGAGCAGGAGGAGGAGGAGCGGCTGCAGCAGTGCGAACAGCAGCAGGAACAGTGGGAGCAGCAGCAACGGCAGTGGCGGCAGCAGTGGGAACAGCAGCAGCAGCAGCGGCTGCAGCAGTGGGAGCAGCAGGAGCAGCGGTGGCGGCAGCAATGGGAGCAGCAGGAACAGCAGCGGCTGCAACAGTGGGAGCAGCAGCGGCTGCAGCAGTGGGAGCAGGAGCAGGAGCGGCGGCGGCGGCAGCGACGGCAGCAGCAACAACAGCAGCTCAGATTGTCATCAGGCTCTCCAGGCTCTCCAAAATTCTTCAAGGAATGTTCCGCTCCACCAAAGCAATTCTCATCA
>WNFO01004113.1_pt1 | contig 29050 bp, 22 predicted proteins | sample 5400251 | NCBI WGS metagenome assembly WNFO01 (sample SAMN13153354, study PRJNA577476) | soil metagenome | isolation source: 100 cm saprolite under Madrone tree | place: USA:California | collected 2016-06-14
TTTGACCGTCTTGTGCGTGACCAGCATGCGATGCGCCGTACCGTAGGCCACCGGCAGTGAGGCCGCTTGCTCGTAAGTCACTCCGGCCGGCATCCGGATCAACTGGTGTTGCGCAACCAGGCATTTCTCCGCGAGCCCGCCGTGCATCATCTCGCCCATCAGGCCCCGCTGCCGGTTGAGCGGATTGACGAGCACGCGGTCCCCGGGCTTCCAGCCATCGACGCCGGGCCCGGCCTCGAGAATCTCGCCGGCCATATCCAGACCGATGATGACGGGGAACGGCACCTTGATGCCGGGCATTCCGCGAACCGTCATTACGTCGTGGTAATTAAAGGAGGTCGCCTTCACACGGATCACGACATGCCCGTCCGTCACCGCCGGATCGGGAAAGTCCGTGACGTACTTGAGTTGATCGAGCCCGCCATGCTGCTGCAGCACGACCGCTTTCATTTTCGAGGACCTGCTGAAGAGATCGGCGGCATCTCGGGGATTGCTGCACCGTCATGGCGCGGTTCCGAGGCGCCGAAATGGACGCCGGTCGGGGTGCTCATCACAGCCTGGCCCCAGCCGAAGGTCCCGCTTCTGGGAGGCACAATAGTGAGTTCATGGCCGAGAGCGCTCAGCTCCTTGCAAACATCTTCGGGAACGAGGGCTTCGATATTCACGTCACATCCGTCGAAGGTGGCTTTCGTGAAGCGCCCGGCTTCCAGAGCCTCCTGGATGTTAAAGCCGAAATCTGCGATGTTGGCGACGAACTGGGCGTGCGCCTGAGGCTGATTGAATCCTCCCATGATCCCAAAGCCGATGCGCACTCCATCCTTTTCCATGAACGCAGGAATGATCGTGTGTAATGGCCGCTTGCGCGGCTCGAGCGTGTTGGGATGATTCTCTTCGAGTGTGAAGAGCGCACCGCGGTTCTGCAACATGAATCCGGTTCCGGGCGGTACCAAACCTGAACCGAAACCCTGATAGTTGCTTTGAATCAGCGATGCAATATTGCCCTCTTTGTCGATGGCGCTGAGATAGATCGTGTCGTTACCTTCGGCATTTGTGAATCCGTCAAGGCGCGATGGCTGGACAGAGCGCGCGGCCTTCTTCATATCGATGAGCTTTGCGCGGTCGGATGCGAGCCGTTTCGACAGGAGGCTCTCGACGGGAATGTCTGAAAACCGGGGATCGCCGACATACCGGATGAGATCTGCGAAAGCAAGTTTCTTGGCTTCGATCATCACGTGCAGCGCCTGGGCGCTGTGAAAGCCCCACTCGCCGAGGGGATACTGCTCCATGATGTTCAGCATTAGAAGCGCGGCGATTCCGATGCCGTTTGGAGGCAATTCGTTCACTGTCCAGCCCCGATAGGTGGTGCTGATCGGAGTCACCCACTCGGGCTCGAACTCCGCGAGGTCATCTGCGGTGAACGTGCCGCCGTATTCCCGGGAGATCTGAAGAATGGCATCGGCGATCGGACCTTTGTAAAAGGCGTCTTTGCCACGGTCAGCGATCAGCCGCAGCGAGTTCGCCAGATCGGGGTTACGGAACACTTCGCCCGGCGCGGGCGAGTGGCCGTCAATCAGAAAAGTCTTTGCGGCATTCGGATACTGAGTGAACAGCTCCACAGCGTTGGACCAGGTTCTGGTAATCACCTCGCTGACTGGAAATCCGTTGTCCGCGTAACAAATCGCGGGAGCGAGAAGCTCCGAAAAGGTCTTCGTTCCGAATCGGCGCCGCAGGGCGTCCCAACCGGCGACAACACCCGGCACCGTCACGCTATAAATGCCGCGTTGCGGCATCGTCACGTGGTCTTTCGATCTCAGGTATCGCGCGCTCAAGCCGGTGGGCGCATAGCCGCTGGAGTTCAGGCCGTACATCTTGCCTGTGGCGGCCTCGTAATAGATGACGAACAGGTCGCCACCAATGCCGTTGCCGGTAGGTTCCATCAGGCCGATGGTGGCATTGGCCGAAATTGCGGCATCCACTACATTTCCACCCCGCTCCAGTTGCAAAGTGCCGGCGCGAGCCGCCAGCGGCTGGCTTGCGGCGACAATCCCGTACTTCGTCGCCACTACTGAGCGGCCGACAACCGGCCGGCGCTGGGATCGCGAGTTTTGTGAAATCTGGCTCAATCTCGCTGATCTTATATAAAAACAAATCGGAGTGTGAATGAATTACAGGTCGGGCCGCATTCGGCTTTTACTGTAGCGGTGCTCTATGAGCGCCGGTTTTTTCCTGGAATCAACGAAATACCGGCGGTCATAGACCGCCGCTACAGTAGACGGTGTTATCAGAAATTCAGACGAGTATTGATCACGAAGCTTCGCTCACCGGTCGCGGTCGTGATACGCCCGAAGTCGTTGCCATCGATGTTCGCAGCGGGAACGGCGAAATTCGGACGGTTCAGGACATTCACGGCGTCAAGCCGAAGCTCAAATTCTTTGCTTTCCGAAATCTTCACGCGCTTGATGAGGTTGGCGTCGAACCCGATTGTCCACGGCCCTTCGAGCCATTTCAAACTCATGTTGCCGATCTGTCCCGGCGCCGGATTTACGAGGAGAAGATTCCCCTGTGCATCCGCTATCGCCTTGTTGCTGAATGTACCTTGTAGCCCGTTCGACGTCGTCACACCGGCTCTCGCCGGATCCGGGATCTGCTGGATGTCGGGGAAGAACGTTACGCCATTCGATACTTTCGTGACCTGTCCCATACTCTTCGGGAAATTTCCAACAATGTTCGGAGTGCTGGCATTTAAGGCCGCGGAAGTGGCTGGAGTAATTGTGGCGACCGAAGCCGTAACGTTGAAGGGCTGCCCCGAAGTCAGGTTGAAGATGCCGCCAAGCTGCCAGCGTTCGACCAGACGCTCGATCCATCCCGGAGCGTTGCCGAGGAGCGGCCGGCCGGGTCCGAAAGGCAGTTCGAACGTTCCATTGCTGATGAGCGCGTGCGTGCGGTGGAACCCGAGCACAGCCTTGTTCAATCGCTGATTGTTGGGATCGCGGTAGTCCACGGCGAGGTCACCATACCTGTCCGGTGCCGCGTCCGGCTTCGGCATCGACAGTGGATGTGATGACTCGAACCTCGTCGACCAGGTCGGGGCTGACGTATGTGTTCGAGAATACGCCGAAATCATATCGGCCGTCAGACACGACGAAGCCGTCTCGCGTCGTGTTAACCGCGCTCAGCCGCGAGCCCGCAAAGAAGCCCTCCGAAACTCCACTGGTGGGGCCTGCACCAGCTGTCGTCAGCACCAAATCCAAAACGTTCCGCGCCGAGAGCGGCAGATCGTGCAATTTATATTCTGGGAGCACCGACCCCACCGACGCCGATGTCGTCGCGATGAGCGTGTCCGCCGAGGCCGTTACCTCTACCGCTGTCGCCACCGAAGTGACTTGCAACGTGAAGTTCAGGCGCACTTGCTGCGACACTCCGAGTTGGACGCCGCTGTACGTTTGCGTCTGGAAACCGGGCAATTCGGCGCTTAGCGTGTACGTTCCTGTTTGAAGGCTTGCAAACTGATACGCGCCGGCTTCGTTGCTGAACACCATCGTGACAATTCCGGTAGCAGTGTTGGTGGCCTTAATCGTCACCCCGGGGATTAAAGCCCCAGTAGCGTCGGAAACGGTTCCGCCGACGGTGGCGTTACTTGTTTGACCGAACACATAACTCGATAAGAGCAGCAATAGCACTGCCGCGAGAAATGAAGCTCTCATGGATTACCCCTAGCACAGCAAATGTTGAATCGAGAAAAGTGAGCGGATGTTACCCTCGGGTGCAGGTCGTGTAAAGAAGAATGACCCTGGGAACGGAAGGCGAGGCTCAGGAGGCTCGGAATGAGGCGCCGGTTTTCAATGCCCGCGCAGTAAGCGGAGTTCCCGGGATGCTTTTTCGACGGTGCGCTCGGCATTTTCCAGTGCCTTCTTGGCCGCGGCTGCGTCGGCTTCCACGCTGCGTGCGCTCCGGCGCGCTTCTTCCGACGCGGCGCTTGCCTTCTCCAAAAGCTCCTCGGCTTCGCGCTTGTGCTTCTCGGCCTCCTTCGCCTCTGCGTTGGCTTTTTTCAGCGCCACCTCCGCAGCGCGGGCCTTTGCGCGGGCTTCTTTCAGCACACGCTCGGCATTCTGCAGCGAAGCCTTCGCCGCAGCTATCGTTGTCTGACCCGTCTCTTTGCGCTCGCGAACGCCGCTGACCGGCGCCGCTCCTTTCGCCGGAACCTTTACGCCGCTGCCTGGGATCAACGCTGCGAGCGACTCGAAACCCGGAGGGTCCAGGTCGGCGGTCAGATGCCCGGGAGACGGACTATCGGGAAGCGAGGCATAGGCGGACATCGCCTCGAGCGTGGTCGCAATGCGGCGCGTCACGTCCGGGGTCGGGTTGTGACCTGAATCGCGCAGCAATGCAGCCGCCAGATGTAAAAGGTCCGAGAGCGCCCCGCGTCTCGCTTCGAGCGGTCCGCGTACGTCCGAGACCTTTCCGGCGAGCTGCGATGCCTGGGCCTGGCGCAAGCTCTGACCGGTCTCGATCAACCGGTCGAATGCCTTGCGGTGCTTCCAGTAGAGCTGGTTCACTGCCCAGGCCGAGACCGAGGGCTTGCCCAGCGCCTTCACGCGCTCCGCCTCGTCTGCGCTCCCATCCTGCTTCAGGCGCGCGGCCAGTGCGTTGCGCGCGCCGGTGAACGCTGTCAACGGGGCCGCGAACAATGCATCAATGTCATCCCCAAGCGTGCTCTTCGCCATCGCCCTAGTCTGTCACATCTCCACCGGCCTTTCTTGACCGCCCGTAAATCCAGTGGTACAAACTTGCGACCTGCTCCAAATAATTCGGAATTTTACAGTAAAGCAAAAGCAGAATCTGACAGTAGGATATGAGCGGAGGGCGCACATGAAAGGGAAGGTGTTGGCGTTGTTACTTATAGGTTGTGGCTTGCTCCTGGCTGAACTGCCGGCGCTGGCGCATCACGCGTTTGCGGCGGTTTTCGATTCCAAAAAACCAGTCAAGCTAATGGGTACCGTTACAAAGATCGAGTGGCAGAATCCGCACACCTGGTTTTACATAGACGTCAAGGATGAAGGCGGCAGTGTAGCGAACTGGGGTATGGAAATGGGGAGTCCGAATCTGCTCATCAGAGCCGGCTGGAACAGAAACTCGCTGAAAATTGGTGACGTCGTCAGCGTTGAAGGGTTTCGCGCCAAGGATGGGAGCTACAACGGCAATGCCCAGGTGGTCATCCTGACAAATACGGGTCAGAGGTTGTTTGCAGGCTCGAGTGCAGGCCCGCCCACGCGCTAAAAACCCGCAGAACTCAGGTTTGCATTGTTCCGAAGGCTTGCTATGGGTCATCCGCACACCGAAGCTCTCCACCTGACCGAACGATTCCGCCGCCGCGATGCCGGCCACCTCGAAATAGAAGTGACAATTGACGATCCCAAGGCATACACCAGGCCGATTACGTATACGTGTTAGTTGCTCATGCTCCGCAGATGGACTCACGATTTCCAGTTCCCCACGGTCATAGGTAAAACGAGGCACGCTGCGTTCGCGGTGGGCAATAAGCAAGCTCTCGTAGATGTCCCAACTGATGTGATGCGCGATGCTCTCTGCACGTCGTTTGCCCCAACTGTAGCGGCGGTCATAGACCAGACCTGTCCAAATTAACAGGTCACCAGTGACGGAAAGCCTCGTCGTCATTGGCGGGCCACCTGTTGGAATTTTCGAGGCCTCTCCAGCGGACACGTAGCCGTGGGCTTTATGCCCGCGTTCAAACACAATTAAAGAATTCTTCTGGCGGTATTTGAACGCGGGCATAAAGCCCACGGCTACGTGCATTCGAAAAGATTTCGGCTAATTTGGACAGTTCTGGTCATAGACCGCCGCTACAGTTAAGCCAAGCGGACTCGCTATCCGTAAGGTTTACTATGTATGGCCATGTCCAGTCTCGAGCGTCTGCGCGCACTTGCAATCTCTCAATCCCTTTTCCCACAAACCACACTGAAAGCTGCCATCCGGCGGCTTGGATTTGTGCAGGCGGATCCGATCCGGTCCCCGGCCCGGGCGCAGGACCTGATACTGCGACACAGGGTTCGTGCGTATCGCGTGGGCGATCTCGACCGGAATTACGCTTCGCTGGATATTGAAGAGGACGTTCTCTACGCGTACGGTTTTCTTCCCCGCGCGATCTGGCAACTTCTGCATCCGCGGAATATCAGAGGCATGTCGGAGCTGGAGAAGAAGGTTTTCCAAACCGTTCGCAAGTTCGGCGTAATGCATCCGAGAGAACTGGAAGCGCATTTCGGCAACGCACGGGTGATCAATGCCTGGGGCGGTTACTCCAAAGCGACAACGCGAGCCCTGGAGCATTTGCACTATCGGGGACTTCTGAGAGTGGCGCGACGCGAAAATGGAATTCGACTGTATGAAGAAGCGCCGCAGCGCGGCGAACCCATCTCGTCCAGGGACCGTTTGGGGAAGCTGATCATGGCGGTTGCGAAAATCCTTACACCGGTCCCTGAAAAGGCACTGCATGCAAACATCGCCCGGTTTCGACATCTCGGAAATACTCGCGCTGCGTTAAACGATCTCGTCAAGGAAGGTGAGCTTCGGAAGGAAACCGTCGATGGAATCAACTATCTATGCGCCAGTTGGAGCAGAGCTCCTGACGAGGCCCCTCGAAGAGTGCGATTTCTCGCACCCTTCGATCCCCTGGTCTGGGACCGATCCCGATTCGAGCATCTTTGGGGTTGGCGTTACCGCTTCGAAGCGTACACACCTGAGGCCAAGCGGCTCCGCGGGTATTACGCGATGCCGATGCTCTGGTGTGATTCCGTCATCGGATGGGCAAACGCCCGCGTTGAAGCAGGCGGCGTAAACGTGGAAGTGGCTTTCGTCGAGAAACGTCCGCGGGACTCCGAGTTTCGAAGAGAACTCGAGGATGAGATTGGGCGATTGGAAGTTTGCCTGAACCTGGGCCCGTGACGGCTTCTCAGAGATGTTTTTCCCACAATATATGCGCCTCTCAATCGTCTACACAGGTGGATGACAAACGAGCTGAGCATTAAAGGAATGGCAGCAGACGCGAACGAACAGATATCCGGGGCGATCGACCGGGAAAGAAACCGGCTGCGAAACTTCATCAGGAAGTGGGTGCAGGACGAGGGCATTGTCGAAGACATTTTGCAGGATGTGTTCTACGAGTTTATCGAGACGTATCGGCTGATGAAGCCAATTGAGCAGATCAGCGCATGGTTGTTTCGAGTTGCCCGGAATCGAATCACTGACTTCTTCCGAAAAAAGAAGCCGGAGCAGTTCGACGAATCAGGATCAGAAGATCGCCTTCCGTCGCACGACGCCGGGCCGGAAGATGCCTACATACGAAGCATGCTCTGGGAAGAACTGGATACCGCTCTTAATGAATTGCCTGAAGAACAACGCGACATATTTATTGCACATGAATTCGATGGAAGAAGTTTCAAAGAGCTTGCCGCAAAGACCGGTGTCAGCGTGAACACACTGATCTCACGAAAGCACTATGCGGTACTTCATCTTCGCCGGCGCCTGCAAGCCATACACGACGAGTTCACTTCAGAATGAGGACGACATGATGGAACCGACACACAGTGCTCACAGACTCCGCAGGCACAGATTCGGAAAGCTTTGGATACTCAAAGCTTTGATTTTCGGCGTGGTGTTCCTCACAGCGCTGAGCTTTCTGGTCATGGGCCTTTGGAATTGGCTGATGCCTGTAATCTTCGGATGGCGAATGGTCACCTTCTGGCAGGCTCTGGGCCTTCTGATCCTGAGCAAGATTCTCTTCGGCGGCTTTATCGGCCGGCCGGGCCGTCGCCGAGACGGACACTGGCCCCGCCCGATGTTCGAGCGGTGGGCCGAAATGACACCGGAAGAGCGCGAGAAATTTCGCGAGCGCATGTGGCGCGACTCTGGCCCGTTCGAACCGCCGGCGCCCGAGTCGAAATCTTAGTGCGATGTCCCAGTTCCTTTCATTACCGCGCTTCGCCGGCGAAATCGAGCGAGACGTCCACGATTCCGATTTCCACTCGGCGATTCCTGGCGCGGGCTTCCTGCGTTGTGCCGGGCACGCGCGGGCTGGATTTGCCATAGCCGCGCGTTGTGATGATCGAGGAATCCATGCCGGCTTCGACCAGATAATCGCGCACGGTGCGAGCGCGGCGTTGAGACAGGTCTCGATTGTACTCGTTGGACCCAACGTCGTCGGTGTGGCCATAGACGTAGATGGAGTATCCCTTGGCGGTAAGAAGGATTCCGGCGATGCGGCTCAGGAGTTCGCGATTCTGCGGACGCAGCGTGGCCTGGTCGAAGTCGAATTGAATGGCATTCTCTCCAAGATTCATCACAAGACCAAGAGCCGTCCTTCGAGTCTCGACGAGCGCGCCCAGCGCCTTTTGCAGGCGATCCAGATCCCGCTCCCGTTGCTGGCGGATCTTTTCCGCTTCCGCGAGAGCCGCGTGCGCCTGATCAGCTGATGTCTGCGCCTCGGCGCGCGCTTCGGCCGACTTCTTCTCCGCTTCTGCGCGCTCGGCTTGCGCCTTGTCGCGCGCCTCGGCTGCCGTCCTTGCATTCTCCTCGGCGCGAACCGCTCTGGCGGAAGCCGCTTCGACCACTTCGGTGAGCAGGTCGATGCGGTTCGTCATGCGCTCCAGCTGGTCGCGCAGGCTTGCGGTTTGCCGCTGCTGCGATTCGACTCGAGTCCACATGTAAGCAATGAGGCCGAACACGGAAACGCCCGCCAACACGGCGAGCCACAAAGATTTGTTTGGAGTAGGCATACTCAAATTAGATCAAAAATTCGAGGAAAGGTGTGAGCCGCGTCCGCACGAGTTCCGAAAGGAGGCTTTTCCGAAAGGTAGGAAAATTGCTCTCTTGTGGGCCTGGGGTATTGCCCTCTGCGTCGTGCTGATTCAAATCATCTCAAGGACGACGAATTTCGTTCCCGGTTTCATCCTGATCGGCGCTCTTCTAGCCATCCTTGTGACGCTATCGGCCATAACCTGGAAATGGCTTGGCGGCAAGGAGCAGTGAACCGCTCCTCCAGAGACCTACAGCATCAGGCGCGTTGCCTCGGAATGGCCCGGGGGCAACCGGCTCAATCGCACCGCGTCGATGAGCGCGCGATGCGCTTTTTCCACTTCTGTCAGTAGATTCGTCGGCGTTTCTCCTGAGAATTGCTCGAAATCGTGAATCAGGTGCATTTGGTCGTGGTATCCGAATTCGTGTGCGACGTCAGTCCACGATCTGGTCTGCGACCGTGCCCTGCTGTCCAGCGCCGTTTCGAATCTCGCGATTCGTGCGTACAGCTTCGGCCGCACACCCACCCGTTCGGTGAATCTTCGTTCGAACTGGCGCAGGCTCAGCCCAACTCGATCCGCGAGACCGGCGATGCGGACTTGACCGTGGCGGAGAAGGATTTCATTCGCCGCGGCCGACACACCACCGCATTGCGGCCGAGCGAGCGAGATGCACAGCAGAAAATCGTCGGTGACCTTCGCTCGCTCCTCAAAGGAACCACAGGCGCCAAGCCGTTCTTGAAGGTGGGAAACCGAAGGACCAATCGCGGCCCGCGCTTCCCAGTCATGGTTGGTTAACTCACGGCAGGGCAGGGAGAACAGCTGGAACAGCCCAGCCGGCTGGAACACGATGCAAAACGATTCCAGCATTCCTCTCATCACGAGCCGCACTCGACGGTGCGTCTGCAAACCTATGAGGACCGGCCGCGGCGTCGTTTCGACGAGTGGACGTTCGCACCAGTGGATTTCGAAGGGCTCCGAGAAGATGAACTCCAGCATCGGTGCGGCACGAGCCGGCACAGGATGCACGAGATCGTGGCCCCGTAGCTGCGCTTCGCGTTGTACATAGAACCGCACCACATCCTTGAGCCCGGCGGCAGGCTTGAGGAACCGGATCCGGTGCGTTGCTTTCTCCATACCCGTCACCCTGGTATACAGCGCGCCCACGCTACTGCTTTGTCGCTAAAATCAGAGGCGAGGGAGCCGGAACTGCAATCGTTCTCATATCTATGAAGCCGGAATTCGACAACCACCGCTGATATTCACCGAACGTGAACGTGTCGCCGCTGTCGGTCAAGACTAACATATGGAGACCAAACAGCAGGGGCAGCAAAGGCCCGCGGCGGTCGTCGTCGGGAACGAATTCAGCGATCATGATCTGGCCTCCGCGTCGAAGCGCGCGGCAGGCTCGCTTGATCAGGTCTTGCGTTCCCTCGGCTCCTTCTCCGTGACAGATGTGGCCAAGGATGATGACGTCGTAACACGATTCGCCAAAGTCCATCTGTCGTAGATCTCCTGGCCGAAACGTAAACCGATCCGAGAAGCCCTCGCGATCGACGAAACGTCGGGTGACTCGGTTTATTACTTCCGGCAAGTCAATGACGGTTACACGCGTTTGCTGGTCCTGTCGGGCCAGAGCCAGACTCCACACGGCCGAACCGGCGGCGACGTCGAGTACCGTCCGCATCTGTTGCGGCGTCTGGTTCCCCAATACTTGAGCGGCAACTGCTGCGGCCGGCGCACTGAGCGTGTGCAGAGACTGAACCAATTGGGCAAAGAATTCGACGTTCGGCTGCTCGCCATGAACGGATTGCCGGGCCGGCACGGCATGGCGCACAACCTCAGACAGTTGTGCCCAGGCGGACCAGGACTCTCCCGTATTGTGCAGCACGTATGCACCGATGTAATGCGGGCTGGTTCGTGTCAGGAATGCAGCACTGACTGGCGACAACGCGTAGCCGCTGGATGTCACGTCCAGATACTTCAGCGCTGTCAGTGCGTTCAACAACATCGAAAGTCCACGTGCAGAGCAGGAAGTCTCATTCACCAGGGTTTCCAACGTAGTGTGCCCATGAGCTATCGACGTGAAGACGCCCAACTCGATGGCAGTAGTCAGCACGCGCGTAATCGCAAAGCCCCAGGCGGCTTCTATTATTGGTTGTGGAGATAGCCGCACGGATTCAGTCCGGCTTTTTCCGTTCTGCTCTTCCCGGATTGCATCGCTCATGAGCGGCAGCTTTACGCAAGTCAGGAATTGGTGATAGTAAAAAACCGACATGCGGCTGACTTCTACGCTTACAAGCAAAAATAAGCGATCGATTGCCTTGTCGAAAAGCCGCAGCTTCCGATTGGGATTCAGGACTCAAATGCGTAAAATGCCTCACATATGAAAAAAGCAGCCTTATGGGTGCTCCTGATCTTTTCCGGTGCGTGCTGCTTTGCCTGGCTTTCTTCAGTATGGGCAGACGGGCCGGACGATCCGCCGGAGTTTTTCTTTACCCGACTGGCCTATAGCGAAAACCCAACGGGTTGCTGCCGGCATCGTGGCGGTTTCCGGGGGTTCGGTGGCCGGGGGTCCCTCACGATGCCGATACCGCCGCAGTTCGTGTGTCCCGAGTTCGGCGGACGCAATTTTTTCCCGCGCCAGGGTTGGGGTTGGGGAACGGACTACCCGGGCGGCGACTGCAAGTTCATGGGCGGCATTCATCGGCTGACCGGGATGCGTGTCGCGCCGAATCCGCATGTCATCGGCGCCATGGATCCCGATCTCTTCAAGTTTCCGTTTCTCTATGCCGTCGAAGTCGGAGGCATGTACTTCAACACCCAGGACGCGGCACGGATCCGCGAATACCTGCTGCGCGGAGGCTTTTTCTACGTCGATGACTTCTGGGGACGGGCTGAGCGTGAGAACTTCGAAGCGCAAATGACAAAGGTTTTCCCGGAACGCCGGATGGAACCGCTGCCGTTAAACCATCAGATTTTCCACACTTTCTTCGACATCGATTCGATTATGCAGGTCCCCGGCCAGGGAGATGGCTGCTACGGCGGTCGGACATGGCAGGTGCGTGACGAAACCGATCCGAGGATCTACGGCATGAAGGACGACACCGGCCGCGTCATGGTCGTCGCCACGTACAACTCGGACATGGGAGACGCGTGGGAATACATGGACCTGGCCTGCTATCCCGAGAAGTACTCCGGCGAAGCCTATCGCGTAGGCCTGAATTTCATGATTTACGCGATGACGCACTAATCGGATGGTTAGAGCCGTAGATACCCACGGCGCTATTCGCAGGTATTCCGTCGACAACCATTTCGGTCACTGGGGCGTATCCCGACGATTCCCTGCCAAAAAGACAATCGAGAGGGGTGGCGTCTTTACTGTAGCGGCGGTCGACTGTAGGCTGAGAGATTGTGAACCCATTCGACGCCGCTCTTTCGAAAACTACAGAATCTCTTGAGCATGTTGCGCAACTCAACGCGCGGTACCGCGCCGGCGAGGTACACGTGCACGTGCCCGAGGCGCTGCGCGACACCGAGCGCACGCTGGAAGAATTGGTTAAACAGCACCTTACAGCCTCAAATGCAGCGCTGGAGGCGGCCTCACGCAGTTTGTTCTTCTCATTGCCGGTGGCCTTCGATCCAGCGGAGTCCGTCGGGCCGTATCTCGCAGTCATCGACCGCGACGCCGCCGGCCAGCCACCCTCATCGCCACCAACGCCTTCGGCGAGAACGATCCGGCGGTTGTCCGAGCCGTCCTCGAGTCTCTGCCGTTCGTCTGGTCGCGATACGCGCATTCCGAATATCAGACCGTCCTGTCCCTGCGGTTCAAGGCCGAACTGAACCGGATCGCGCCGGCCGGGACGCCGCGGCACTTCATCGTCAACACAGGCGCCGAGGCGGTCGAAAACGCAATGAAGTCCGTCCTCATGAATCGCGTCATGAGGTCGCAAGACGCTGCCGGCGGCTTCATCGTGTCCTTCGAGGGGGCCTTCCATGGCCGCACCCTGGGCTGCCTGGCGGTCACGCATCGCAAGAAGGCGCGATTGGGCTTTCCGACGTTCGACTGGCCGCACATTCCCTTTCCGGTCGAGGAAGCCGGCTCGCCCAAGGAGACGGCGCGTCGCGAGGAGCGAAGCCTGAAACAGCTTTGGGATCTTCTGGTGTCGGGCCGGATGCCGCGCGCGGAAAAGAGCAAAGACACTTACCGGCGAGAGATGGACGCCATCGACGAGTTCCTGGGTCAGCCGGCTCAGGAGGTGAACGCCCTGAACGTCTTCGTCGAAGCGCAGCGTGCGAACCTGACTCCCGACGTCGTCCAGCGGTCGCAGCGCGTTGCCGCCGTCCTCGTCGAGCCGATTCAGGGCGAAGGGGGCGTCCGTCTGGCGAGCGCGCGCTTCATGCGCAAGTTGCGTCTCCTGACGCGAATCTACGACGTGCCGCTCGTTTTCGACGAAGTGCAGACCGGCTGGGGCATGACCGGCCGCCTGTGGGCGCACGAGCTGTTCGATCTTCCGTGCCCGCCCGACGTCGTCACCTGGGCCAAGAAGGCCCAGAACGGGATCCTTTTCGTGAGCGAAGAGCTGGCCACGTTCTTCCAGGAGGAGAAGAAGTTCAACACGACATGGGAGGGTGACTCGGTCGGCATGGTGCGGCTGCTCGCCCTGCTGGACAAGCTGGACCTCGATCAGGTGCAGCGCACCGGCCAGCGGGCGAGAACCGGGCTCGAGGCGCTGGCTCGCGAGTACAGTCAAATCCTGAAGAACGTGCGAGGCGCGGGCGTCATGATGGGATTCGACGTCATGCGCGCGGACAGGCGCGACGCCTTGCGCGAACGCGCGTTCCGGCGTGGCCTTTTGCTCTTGCCTGCCGGCGACCGGGCTCTGCGTTTCTACCCACGCTACGACACCGAGCCGTCCGCAATCGACGAGGCCCTCTCAATCCTTCGCCTGGCAGTTGAGGACCTCCTGGGCGGGCGCCTGGTCCCGGAACCCACCACGGCTTTGGAAACCCGCGTCGGCAGCCTGGCCATCCCGCTCGACACGGTCGAGATCGTGGATCTCACACCCGCCGCCTTCGAGACGCACAAGCTTCAGATCGGCGTCGTGGAGCGGGAGCGCTACGGCACGCTGGCGCAGTATCCGCCCGACGTCCTCCAGGCTGAACGACGGCCGCTGCTGCAATTGCCGCTCGAAACACTGGAAGCGACAGCCGCGAGCCCCCGCGCGATCGGAATTGCCCTGCGCGACCGCGTCTCCGCACGGCTCGTGGGCTACATCCTCGGCAGCGCGCTTGAAAACCATGATGAAGAAGGCGTCGCGGCGGATCCCCGTTTCGGCGAGAACAACACGTTTTACCTGCACGCGATGGCCACGTTGCCCACAGTGCAGAACTCCGTGGAACTGGAGAACCATCTATTGGAGTCGGTGCGGGGGCGGGCGACCGCAGCCGGGTTCGAGTTTCTGTCGACGCTCATCGAAGACCGGCTGCGAGACACAGGTCCGGCGTGGTTACAGAGCGCGGCCATTCTGTTACGAATCGACAACTACCTTGGCAGTGGCAGTCGTTTTGCGTACCTTCAGGCGGCGCTGCAACCGGCCGCAGAGCCCGAACCATCGGGCCCATAATTTCTGCTGTAGCGGCGGTCTGTGACCGCCGGTCCTGGTCTTTACGAACCCCGACGGTCATAGACCGCCGCTACAGCGGGCAGTCATTTTTCGCAACGGGGATCTTGAAATTCTCAAAAGTGTCTTATGATGCTTGGGTGAGTACTTCTACAACCCGCGGTCACCGCAACAACTGGACTAACGGAGACGCCTTTACCGTCAGCGATGCCACCGAACTTTATGAAGTGGACCGCTGGGGCAAGGGATACTTCTCGATCTCGCCGGCCGGAAACCTGCTGGTCCATCCGACGAAAGACGTTTCGCGCTCGATCGACCTGAAACAGTTGACCGATCATCTGCTGCTGCGCGGCATCCAGCTGCCGGTGCTGATCCGGTTCCGCGACATCCTTCGCCACCGCGTTGAAGACATCCACAATGCCTTCCAGGCGGCCATTGCGCAGCACCAATACGAAGGACGTTATATCTGTGTGTATCCCATCAAAGTAAACCAGCAGCGCCAGGTTGTTGAGGAGGTGCTCAGCTTTGGCCGGGAATACGGCTTCGGCCTCGAGGCAGGCTCCAAGCCCGAACTGCTTGCCGTTGTTGCGGAGGCATATAACGACACGCCGATTATCTGCAACGGTTTCAAGGATGCCGAGTTCATCGAAATGGCGATGCTGGGCCAGAAGATCGGCCGCCAGGTGATTCCGGTTGTCGAGAAGTACACCGAACTGGGTCTGATCTTGAAGTACGCCGAGAAGGTTGGTGTCCGGCCACAGATTGGAATGCGGGTCAAGCTGGCCACCCGGGGTGGCGGACGCTGGCAAGGGTCCGGCGGCTATCGCTCGAAATTCGGCCTTACCATCGGCGAGGTGCTTCGCGGGCTCGAAGAGCTGAAGGGCCTCGGGATGCAGGACTGCTTCAAGCTCCTCCATTTCCATTTGGGCAGCCAGATTCCGAATATCCGGACCGTCAAGGGCGCGCTGAACGAAGCAGCCCGCATCTACACGGAGCTGGTCAAGGCGGGGGCGGGACTCCAGTACCTGGACGTCGGTGGTGGCCTGGGAGTGGACTACGACGGCTCGCAAACGAACTTCGAGTCCAGCGTCAACTACACGCTCGAGGAGTATGCCAACGACGTCGTCTACCACATCCAAACAGTCTGCAACGACGCGGGTGTCAAGCATCCAACCATCATCTCGGAGAGCGGGCGCGCCATCGTCGCATACCACAGCGCGCTGATATTCAACGTTCTCGGCGTCTCGGCATTCCGCGAAGAGAAAGTCCCGGAGACGATCTCAGCGAGCGAGACAGAGCAACCGCTGATCGACATGCTCGAGACTTATCAGAATCTCTCGGTCCGCAATGCGGTCGAGGGCTATCACGATGCTCAGCAGGCGCTTGACATGGCGCTGAACCTGTTCAGCGGCGGCTACCTTCCCATCGACCAGCGCTGTCAGGCGGAGAATCTTTATTTTGCGATTTTGTTGAAGCTGAAGAAGCTCGTAGACCAGATGGACGACGTCCCGGAAGACCTCCAGGGCCTCGACGAAGTCATGGCGGACACGTACTTTTGCAATTTCTCGCTTTTCCAGTCGTGTCCCGACAGCTGGGCCATCAAGCAACTCTTCCCGGTGATGCCGATTCACCGGCTGAACGCGGCGCCCACACACCACGCCGTGCTGGGAGACATTACCTGCGACTCGGACGGGAAGGTCGACACCTTCATCGACCGCCGCGACGTGAAGAGGACCCTGCCGCTACACTCGCTCAACGAAGAACCCTACTACCTCGGAATCTTCCTGATCGGCGCTTACCAGGAGATCCTGGGCGATCTGCATAATCTTCTCGGCGATACCCATGCCGTCCACGTCAGCCTTGACGACAACGGCAAGGTGGTGCTGGAAGCGGTGATCAAAGGTGATACCGTCCAGGAGGTTCTGGACTATGTCGAATTCGACGCGGCTGCACTACTGCGAAAGCTTCGCAGCGACGTAGAACTCGCCGTGCGCCAGGGCAACATCAGCTATCAGGAATCAGGACGGCTCCTGGAGTTCTACGAGGAAGGGCTGCACGGGTACACGTACCTGGAAGCTCCGAAAGAGCGATAGCTCAGGATTTGTCCGGCAGCGTAAAGAGCAATGCCATCGTTGCCCAGCAGGATGCAGCTTCCGAGACGAATTGATGCCAGCCGTTCGGGAAGCTTTCGAACGTGTGCGGCTGAACCGGTACGGCCCGTGACGGCGCGAACCACGACCCGTCGGTGAGTTGATTTCGCAACAACCATTCCACACCCTTCCGGTACGCGAGATCTGTTGTTGGCACGTTCCCCGAGATATGCAGCGCGTAAAGCGCCTCGCCCGTAGCATAGGCGTCAGCCTGAACGCCTGGAAGCTGACTCCAACTTCCGTCCTGATTCTGAGCGGCCTTCAATGCCTTCACGAACGGCGCACGTTCAGAAGCGGACGCGCCCGCATCAGCGAGTCCGTTAAGCTGCATCGATCGTTCTTCCAAAGAAAAAACTTTTGCCGAGAGCAGCCATCGTCTGGCGCGGCTCACCCGCTGCTCGAACTCCTCGCGGCGGCCGGGGATGGGATAGAGCTTGATTGAGCGCAGGGCCAGTGCCGTCGTCGTGAACGGACCATACTCGGTCGGCGGTCTATAGCTGTTGTTTCGAAATGAGCCGTCGGGAAACTGGTTAAGCGACATGTAATGGATATGCGCGTCGGTCAATGCATCTGCCGGAGAACCGGCCGCGGCCATGCCCATGAGTGTATAACCGAGTGTGTCCGAACCTCCCCCGATTGGCGACGCGCCGAGGCGATTAGGTTCAAGAACAGGCTCGTCGGTTGCGACGGCAAAGCCGAGTTCCTTTTTCGCCTGCGCTTCATTGACGACGAAGCCTTTTTTTCGCGCCAGCGCGACCGTCATTGCCGGAAGTGAATTGCTGTGACAGGAAACACAGTGGCGGCTCTTCCAGCCGGGCTCGCCGCTCATTTCAATCATCGGAATGACCTTTTTCAGCGCCGCTTCAACAGACGGAGCGCCGCCCGCGGGTTTAGGCCATTCTTCTTTGACTTCTTTGGCGCCCGCCTTTACCAAAAGATCCAGAGTCGAAGCGATCCCCACGCGCGCGGCGAGTTGATATGCAGTATCGCCGCGATCATTTTTGGCGTTCGGATCGACGCCTTTCGACAGCAGCCATTCGACCATCCGATCGCGAGCCGGAGGAGGCTCCATCGAAAGCACAGCTTGCATCAGCAGAGTAAAGCCCTCGCGGTCCCGGGACTCGAGAGAAGCTCCGTGATCGAGCAGAAACTGGGAAAGCTCAGGCATTGCTCTCTTGGCCGTGTCGTTCAACACGCCCCCCATGGTCGATCCTATCTGTGTTGAAAGCGTGCCATTGGGACGGACTCCGTTGGCCGGCGCTCCTTTTTCCACAAGCAACCGCGCGCAGGCTTGACACCTGGCCCCTATGGCCGCAGAGATCGCGGCGCCGGTTCGGTCGCCGGGAGGCATGCCGGTGCTGAAGAGAAACTGGATCGCTTCGAGATCGCCCACCGCGGCCGCACCCGTGAGCAACCGGGGTTCGGGTTCGGCGCCCTTGCCCACCAGAAGTTTCAATACGGGGGTCGATCCGAAGGTCGTGACGGCGACGCTCATTGGAGTCGCATTGTTTTTGCCTTTTGCCTTCACATCGGCGCCTGCATCCAGCAACACTCGCGTTTTCGCTAAATTGGTGGCGGCGTACATTAGTGCTGTGGAAGCAAGATCGTTTTTGGCATTCACATCGGCGCCGTGATCCATCAGCAGCCTCATCATTTTCACGTCGGATTCGATAACCGAATGCATCAAAGCCGTGGTGCCAGTGCTGTCCACAGCGTTCACGTCGGCGCCCGAGCCAAGTAATTTCTGGACCTGCGCGTGGTCGCCGTTTCGGACCGCTACCAGCAATTCGGGTGAGCCGGCGGCATACAATGCGGTGCCGGCCGCGAACAGCAACATCAATAGAACTAAACGACGCATTGCGGTTCTCCTTTGGGAGGCCTCCTCGGATCGAGCAACTGTAGCGGCGCTCTATGAGCGCCGGTTTTTCCCGGATCAACGAAATACCGGCGGTCATAGACCGCCGCTACAGGTCGGATTCCCTCCCTCTCAATTACCTACTGCGGCTGTGCGCCGCGCTGGCCGCCGGTGGCTGCAGGCGGAGGGGCAACGGTCCAGGCGACGAGCTGGGCGCCGCCGCCCTGCGGGCCTGCGGTCGCCAGCACGATGTACTGATTGCCCCGATGCATGTAGGTCATCGGCAGCGCCGTCTGCGGGCCCGCGGGCAGTTTGGCTTGCCAGAGGTTCTCACCGGTCTTCTTGTCGTAGGCATGGAATATGGGCTGTCCGTCCGTACCTTCGCCCGCGAACAGGAAGTTCCTGGTGACGAGCAATCCGGCTTGCGAAGGGCTGCCCGTCGGCGGAATGTTGGTCAATCCCGCGGCAGCAAGATTCCTGGCGATGTTCGGAGGCGTGTCCCCATTGGGGATCTGCCAGGCCATAACACCTCTGTTCATATCGTAGGCCGTGATCCTTCCGTAAGGCGGCCTCATCAGCCGCAAGCCGTTCGGAAGCTGGGGACTCTCGCCGCCCATCAGGTAATCAGAATCGCAACAGGCACCATTCACGCCGGGCGTCGGAGTAGGAGTCGCGTTGGGGGTCAAAAGAACGACCCTTGGATTGGTTGCCGAACCCACATACACAAATCCCGTTTCGGGATCCGCAGCACCCGATTGCCAGTTCGCGCCGCCGTTGTAGCCAGGCACCTGGACCAGGCCCGTCGATCCACCGGGTCCGGTCGCCGCGGGAGGCGGTGTGAAGATTGGACCGATCTTATAGCCTTCGAGAAGCTGCAATGCCGTTTGTTTCAGCGCAGGAGTAAAGTCAATGATGTTGTCCGGATTTACTCCTTGAAGGTCGAAAGCGGGCAGCTTGATCGGGAAGGGTTGCGTCGGAGACGTCCATTCTCCCTTGGCGTCGGTCTGCGGCACGGGACGCTCTTCAATCGGCCACACGGGCCGGCCGGTGACTCGATCGAACGCGTACGCGAATGCCTGCTTCGACAGTTGCACGACCGCCTTGACCGGCCTCCCATCAATATTGAGATCGACCAGGATCGGATGCGGCGGCATGTCGTAGTCCCAGATGTCGTGATGAACGAGCTGGTAGTACCAGATCATCTTTCCAGTTCGGATATCCACGCAGGCGAGGCTGTCGGAGAACAGGTTGTTTCCCGGACGTGATCCACCATACGGGTCATTTGTTGCGGATTCGATATTCAAATAAACGTACCCAAGCTCCGTGTCGACAGAGAAGGGACCCCAGACCCCGGCATTGCCCGAATATTCGGCGGACCCGTTCAGCCACGTTTCATAGCCTGGCTCGCCTTTGCGCGGGACCGTGTGGAAGACCCACTTCTTCTTGCCGGAGCGGACATCGAACGCCATAACGTCTCCCTTCACGTTCGATTTGTTCGAGCGGCTGCCCGGCAGCAATGCCGGACCGACAACGATCGTGTCGTGCGAGATCACAACCGGCGAGCTGTTGCCGAGCTTCCCGATCGGATCCCCCTTGTAATCGAGATCCAGTTCCTTGAAGAGATCCACAATTCCGGCGTTGCCGAAGCTCGGAACGGGACCACCGGTTTTGGCGTTGAGCGCAATGAGTTGAAAGCCGGGGGTCACAAACACGATACGTTCGTCGCCGCGGCCATCGGTCCAGTAGGAAACCCCACGGTGAACCTTCCGCGGCGCCTGAGTGAATCGCTCGCCCTCGTTGGGCCGGTATAACCACAGCGTTTCGCCGGTTCCCGCGTCGACCGCAATCACGTACCGGCGTTGATCCATGCTGAAGTAGAGAACGCCGTTAACCATGATCGGCGTCGTTTCGCTGCCGTTGAGGGGATTCGGCATCAGACTGTCCGATTTCCAGACCCAGGCGACTCTCATGTTCTTGATGTTGTCGCGATTGATCTGGTCGAGTGGCGAGTAGCGCGTGCTTGCTTCATCCCCTCCATACACGCGCCATTCTCCGTTTTTGGCGCCTTGCTGTGCCGTCGTCCGGATAGCCAGAAAAAGAGAAGCGATCACGAGCCCATAGAACATTGTCCGAATCAGTCGCGTCATGGCTTTGTCTCCGAGAGTATTTGTGGAGTGTTTATACCCGATCCCAGGCCATGTCAAACCGAATTACGGTCTGAGTCCTGCCACACCGGGCAACAGTCAACACTCACACGCCTCTTGGTCTGAGGCGAAGCCTCGCTGGTGTCCTGAGCCAGAAGTTCGCTCACATATTCGGGACCATTTTTCCACTGTAGCGGCGGTCTATGACCGCCGGTTTTATGGCATGTTGCAAGGAAAACCGGCGGTCATAGACCGCCGCTACAGTCGGAAAGCCCGCATGGATGGCATCGAATTTGTGAACGAATTTCTGACTGAGGACACCAGCTCACGTACTCGATTTGTCAAAACTTGCGCCGTCTCCGCCGCATTGCGTGTAGCCGAGTCGCAGAACGGGCAGGCGCATGGCCCAATCGGGATGAGAAGGAGACGGATACTTCGATAATGTCGTAAGACCGGCCCGCAACTCATATCCATTCAGGCTCATCTTCGCGAATGCACAACCGGCCCATGCGTCGGCGCGTAATTCCGGAGTCGAACCATTCTTCATCCAGGAGGGCGGCGAAACCGCATCAATGGCATGGCCGACTTCGTGAGCAAGGATGGCAAGAATTCCGCCATCCCCATAGGTTTCATAGACCGCCGTGAAGAACTCCGGCTTGTACAGGATTTTCGCTCGCCCTGCGTCATTAATCAGCATTGCATTCGGCGCGGTTGAGTTCCGGAACACAGCAAGCGTCGGGCAATTGGGGCGGCAGGCCAGGACCAGTGCGGCATTCACTTTTCCGGCCAGTTCCATGGTGTCGCCCGTCGGGCGTTGATCCAGGTATGCGTTGTAGGACGAAGCGTTGGTACCAAGTGTACAGATCACTTGCGCGGACGGGGAAAACGCAGAGACGAGTAAGAGACCGGCCAGAAATTTCGACATGGTTCCTCAGAAGGTGCGGTGCCGGCGCCCGAGCAACTCGCGCAGCGCATCCATGCGTTCACCCGTGCCGGTGAGCAGGTCTTCAGGAAATCTTCGATAAGAAAGGACCTCCCGATAGACCTGCGCAGCGGTGACCGAGTTCAAACCCCATCCAGCGATGTATTGCAGGCGCATGTTGACGTCACGATTGATCTCAGCACCCGCAAGCATTGGCCGAAGATCGGAGGCGCGACCCGCGTATGTCGCCATCAAATCAAAGGCGGAATGGAATTCAGCTTCGGCGAGCGAAGCCGCCACACCCGAGTATTTGGCGTCGTCCAGGCGCTGCTGCATCGCATCAATATTAATAGGACCGCTGTCCAGACTCCCCAGCAACACGAGATCGTAGCCATCGCCGTTCAAGTAACTGCTCCACACGGTGCCGTTCGGAAAAACATCGAAGAAAGTAGCCAATTGTGTCTTGACCGTTTCTTCGTCGCTTTCGTAAAGCGGCAACCATTGCGCTGCCACTCCACCCGGATTCAGATGGCTTCGAACAAGCTCGAAATATTCCTTCGAATACAGCGCGGACGTGCCCTTCACCCACGGGTGGATGGGATCCGTCGTGATGACGTCGAACTTCTCTGATGTGGTCACGATGAAGTGGCGCGCGTCGTCATCAATCATTCGCGTTCGGCGGTCGTGCAGCACACCATAATTCTGCGTATTGAAAAACTTATCGGAAGCAGGCGGGATGATCGCCTCCAATTCGCAAATGACGATACTCTCGACATCCGGATATTGCACGAAGGACCCTGCGGTGACGCCCGCCCCGAACCCGACCACCAGGATTGACTTTGGCTGTCGATGAATTAATGCAGGCAAGTGTCCCATCATACGTTGCAGGCGCATGTCCAGCAGCGCCGACGACGCCTCGGACTTTCCGCTGACGTAGAAGAATCGTTGGCCGGCCCGATCGGTAATCACCACCGATGAATTCATTCCTTCGCCCACAAAAAGCGGTTTGGCCTCTGCCGATAAGTCGAGACCCCGCAAAATCGGCGCAACGCGGCGGCCGTACGCAATGACCTGCCAGGGAATATCGGACACAGCGGAAATCAGCCCGAATGCCACCACCGCTGTGCCTGCGAACGTTGAAGCCAATATTATCGCCGAGCGCAGCCGGGTGGCCTCCAGGCGCTTCCACATCATCCAAACATGGGACACAATCGCAACCACTGCGGCTGCTGCCGCGAGACCGATCAACAGTTGTTGGGAGCCTCGTGTTCCCATGTCGGGAATCAGCACAAGACTAAACGCCAATGCGCCTGCTATAGACCCCGCTGTATTGGCGGCATAGATCCGTCCGGACAGCCGCGCAGGATCCTCGCCTTCGGCAGCCGCACTCGCCATCGCCAGCGGGAAACTCGCACCCCATAACAGTGCCGGAAGAAAAATCGTCCGGATGCAGCGGAAGAAGTCCAAATCGAAGTTGAACCACGGATTGAGCGACAGCCACGGGTCTACCGGCCAGAACGGCAGCACGTTCGTGATGATGAATGCCGTTCCCGCAATCGCGGCCGCGAGCAGCATCTGGCAGGCTGCGAGCGCCAATCCCGGTTGGCGGATGCGTCGCACCAATAATGAGACGGCGGCGCTGCCACCCCACAGTCCCAGCAGAAATATGGCAAGGATGATCGAGAACGTGTAGACCGTGGCGCCCAGCAGCAGAGACAGCAATCGTGTCCACACGACTTCGGCCCCGAGAGCTGTCAGCCCGGAAAGAGCGATCGCTACATAAACCAGCACTGCGCCCGGTGCGCGGTGAGGGAAATTGGGGGACGCACCCCGAATTTCCTGCCGGCTCACCACGAATGCGGACGCGAACGCGAGCAGCGCCACAATCAAATTGATAGCCGCTGCGGCGTAGGTGGCGACGGCCATATCGTAGACACGTACGAGATAAAAGCCCGCAGCGAGACAGCCAATGACCGCACCCGCGATATTGGCGCAATAAAACGCTCCGAGCCAGGAAATCGTCTTCGTCGAATTTTCCGCCCAACGCGCGATTGCTGGAAAAGACGCGCCCATCAGCACCGTCGGCGGAAGCAAACAGACCGCGGCAATGACGCCGCGCGCAAGCAATCCGGCCATACCTGATGTTGGCCCGGCAAGGTACAGGCGCCCGATGAGCGGCAGGCCGAATAAGGCAAGTATCCCGAACGCCCCAATTCCCAATTCCAGAAACGCGTCTACGCGCAGAGGATGTCGTCGTGGAGAAACCAGCCATGGCAGAGCGGCGCTGCCAAGGCATAACCCTCCCATGTAGGCTGCCAGCAGCAGCCCCAGCGATACAGCCGAAGAACCAATCACCAGTTGCAGCAATTGCAACCAGACGATCTCGTAAATAAGAGCCGCGCAGCCGCTTGCAGCGAGCAGCAACAGCAGAAGGAAAAACACGGAGGCATTTTGCACCACAAAGACACGAAGACACAAAGGAAGGCCGCCGACCACCACAAATTCGAGGCTTTCCGACTGTAGCGGCGGTCTATGACCGCCGGTTTTTCCCAACATGCCATAAAACCGGCGGTCATAGACCGCCGCTACAGTCAGGACACTGGGATCAAGCAGTCGTCAGAGTGCCCGGCAGGCTGAAAACTCCGAAGTCCACTGCAATGGCGAATTGATCCTCGATGAAGTCGCTGTGACGAAACCGCCTCTCCACGGCAGGACAAAACTGAATCCGCCGTTCCCGGGCAACTTCACTGAGCCGACATAATACTGGCCTTCACCGTTGCCTGAAGGATCGCAGGTTGGACTGTAGAAGAGCTGCACGACAACAGGCGAACTGGAAGAGTTTGTAATGGAGCCGGTGACCTGAGTTCCAAAGAAGGGGAACGGCAGCCTGCTCGACGACAGCACGGGGAAGTTTCGATTGCTTGTCGGAGTGTTCGGCGTCACTCCGATCAGATCAACGTCAATTCCAAGCGCTCCGTTGGAGAAGATCGAATTGGACAGGAACCAAAATCGGTTGAACCCATTGGTGATCCCGTTCTGGCTGTTGAATGCTATCCGGTTGCCGCACTCGTCGCGGTCATTGGTCACGACTCCGCTTACCGGATCAATTACTATGGCGCACAGCGTATCCGCCGAATTCAGGTTGGCTCCGATTGTGCCGGTTGCCGACGAGAACTGCCCACCGGCGATGTTGATCCCATCAAATTGATTGCCCAGCGGTAACGTGCCGCTGACATCGGTACCGATATAGTTTCCGCGCACCCAATTCCCCCTGCCTGCCAGCAGGATTCCTTGACCACGGTTGCCTGAGATCACGTTACGTTCCGCCGGAGCCGGACCGCCGATGGTGTTGAAGTCGGTGGTCGTGACGATTCCCGCGGTGGTGGCGGAGCCTGAGCCGTTTCCCATGGCGATCGTTCCAGTCGAGTCCGTGCCGATGAGGCAGCCGATGATCAGGTTATTCGCGCCGGCGCCTCCAATCTGCGGAATGGAGGGAGGGGCAGAGCCTTCGCCGGGCGGGCAATCGGGCTCCTGCGGCCGCGCGAAACACGGAATAACTGGAATCGTCGGATCAGGAATCGAGGGCGGAGTGGGATCCGGAAGAACCCCGCCACTGATGGCGTCCAGCACAATACCATTACCGCTAAAACGGTTGATCACCAGGTTACGGATCGTGCTACCGCCTCCTATCAGGTAAAGGCCATGCGTGACCCCGAAAAAAGAGAATCGCGAAGCAGTCGTGCCGTCGATTTCCACGCGCGTGGCGCCCCCGGAGTCTCCCTTAATGAAAATAGGTTCAGTGATTACCGGAAGACCCGTTCTGGGGCGGATCGCCGGCGTGCCCACGCCGATGTTGAACACGATCGTATCCAGGCCGGGATCGCCTTTCACACATCCGTTGACGGCCAGGTTCGTGTTGGCGGCTGTGATCGCATCACGTAGCGTGCACGCCGGCGGCGGTGGCGGCTGGCCTGGTAGAGTAAGGACAAAGCCATCCCAGGTACTGTTGACGGTGATGGTCGCGGCCTGGGCTGCCACGCCGGCTCCCAGCCAGATCGCAGCAGATAGAACCGAAAGAATGCGGCGGAATGCTTTCATGTTACCCCCTGTAAGTTGATTCGAAGCTCTCGATTCTTACTGGCGGGATTTGTCGAAACCTTTCCCGAATATTTCCGAAAGAAATGGAGGAGGAATTCAGTGTCCTGAGTCAGAAGTTCGCTGACATTTTCGGGACCGTTTTCCCACTGTAGCGGCGGTCTATAGCGTGCACTCAGTACCCGGAGCGAGTAGCGACGGGCACCGTGGACGAACCGTACGTATCATTCAGCACGCAGCGTCGTGAGCGGATCCGCACGGGATGCGCGGCGTGCGGGAATGTAGGCCGCGACCGTCCCGACAGATACGACCAGAAAGGAAGCTGCAGCCAGTGTTGGAATGTCGGCGGCGCTCACGCCGTACAGCAAGCTCATCATTAGGTATGCGAAACCAATACCCGCGGCCAGACCGATCACAGTTCCAAGCAGCATCACGCTCATCGACTGCCGGATGATCATGCGCATCACATCCTGGCCTTTTGCTCCGATTGCGACGCGGATGGCGATTTCTCGGGATCTCTGTGCGACAGAGAAATTGATGACGCCGTAGAGACCGATGCCGGCAAGCACAAGCGCAACGACACCGAACCCGCCCAGCATCTCGGCCAGCATGTCGGTTACTCCGAGAAGCCGATCGCGAAATTCATCGATAGTTTGAATGCCTTGAACCGCGAGGATCGGATTGGTTTTTCGTATTCCCTCGCGGACCGGTTCGATCATTGATGCCGGAGTCACACGAGTCCGGACAACGATCGTTGCCTGTTCAGGAAAGTCCTGCAGAGCCGCAAGAAATACGTAGGGCATCGGCGACTCACCAAGAGTCATATATTTTCCAGTCTCGGCCACACCAATGACCGTCGCCAATGGTCCTTGATTCAGTCCAAGACGGATCCGTTTTCCCGTCGGATCTTCATTGGGCCAGAACTTTTGTGCAAGCGCTTGGTTAACGATAGCTACACGGTCCGTGGATAAGGTATCGAATTCCGTGAAGTCGCGGCCGGCAACAAGCCTTGTTCCCATGGTTTTGAAGTAGCCAGGCGCGACAGTGCTCGTCCCGACGTTGTAGCCGCGCTCGTTTCCAGCGTTTGGCACGAATCCTTCGGGTACGATTGTCCTGGACCAGTCGTACGCATCGAGCGGAAGAGGGAATCCGATGCTTGCGCTTTCCACACCCGGCAACGACTCGATCTGCCGTCGCACATCTTCATAAAACTGTTTTCTGCGCGCCTGGTTGTAACCGTGTAATTCAAGGTTTGCTCGCATGATTAAAAGGTTCTGCGTCGAGAACCCTGGATCGATGTTTCTCGCGTTTCCGGCACTACGTATCGATACACCCGAGCCGACGAGCATCACAATACAAAGAGCGATCTGAGCGACCACGAGACCGTTTCGAAAGTATTTCGTCCGTCGATGTCCCGGTCCGGCGATCCCGCCTTTCAGTGCGATGCTGAGGTCGGATCGCGATCCCTGAATGGAAGGTGTAACGCCGGAAACGATTCCCGCAACGAAGGTGGCGAGGATCGTGAACGCCACGATCCGCCAATCGATACCAAACGTGTACGCGCTCTCCACAACTTCGAAGTCCAGCTTTGGCTGAATACCGGATATTGCGTCGACCATCCATCGTCCGATCATCAAACCAAACGCGCCGCCGATGAGCGAAAGAAGCAGCGCCTCCGTCAGTAGCTGACGCACGAGCCTTCGGCGACTAGCGCCAATGGCCAAACGTACCGCAATCTCGCGCGAACGAACAGACATCCTCGCGAGCATTAGGTTGGCAACGTTGGCGCACGCAATCAAAAGAACGAATCCCACCATGGCCAGAGCCAGAAGGGACCCGAGCTGCAGAATGCCTGTATTGTCGACGACTGGGTTCGTCTTCCGTCGAGCCGAGATTAGGCGTGCAGTGATAGCATCTTCAGGACGGCGATACTCTCGATTCAATCGGTCACCAATCGTCTTCAACGAGTCCGCGGCGGTGACCATGCTGACATTTGGCTTCAAGCGGCCCAGGATGAACAGGAAATCATTCTTGCGGTCCGTCATGGCCCCCGCAATGCGTGGATAGACCTGCTCGTACATCGCCAGAGGAATCCAGACTTCCGGGATGAAGCCAAACGCTCTGGGACCACTCCACTCCGATGGAAGAACTCCAATGACGGTGAAATCGTGTCCGTTGAGCGTGATTTTCCTTCCAATCGCGCCCGGATCAGCGCTGAACTGACGTCGCCATAGTCCTTCGCCAATCATGGCGATCGGCGCCGAGCCCGGTGCGTTCCCATCTGCGGCTGTATATGTTCGGCCGATTCGCGCTTTCAGGCGGATGCCCGTGAAGAAGTTCTCTGTAGCGGCCGCTCCCCACACTACTGCGGGCTGATCTCCGGCCAGGATGCGAAGGGGCATCTCTGTATATGCAAAGAGATCAGAAAAGTCGTTGGCCTGGGAGCGGTAGTCCACAAAGTCAGGATAAGAGAAATTGCCAGGCTGACTCGATTTAGTAAGGGTCCCGTAAACCCACACCAACTGATTCGGTTCATCCACGGGCAATGGTTTGAATAGCACCGCATTGACAAGGCTAAATGCCATGCTGTTTGCGCCGATGCCCAGTGCGAGTGAAAGAACAGCGATAGCTGTGAATCCTGGATTCTTTAACAGCAGCCGTGCCGCGAATCGAATGTCTTGAAGCATGCCCTGCCCCTCGCTTTTCTTGTCGGTACGAGACGGTCACTTAAGAAGTTCCGTAAAATTCCAATCCCGTGATCGTGGGGTCCCGACTACTTCCGGATTGCCGACGATTCGTTCAGGATGCAAAATTGAATGTTGACGCGCTGTTTCAAAACGCTCTTTAGCATAAGGAGCATAAATCGAGATTTTCATGCGCGCGAGGCGCAATTCACAGCGAGAGACGTTCGGGGTACGGGGAGTTAACAAGGACAATGGTGAATATGAGCAGACTGTCTAATAAAGTGGCAATAGTGACGGGTGCGTCCAAAGGCATAGGTGGCGGGATTGCAACGGCCCTGGGAGCTGCGGGCGCGCGCGTGGCCGTGAACTATTCCTCCGACCGGGAAGGCGCCGAGCGCATCGCTCAGGCGATCACCGACAACGGGGGCGAGGCGATCGCGGTCGGGGCCGACGTGTCCAAGGCCGCAGATGTCGCGCGGTTATTCAAAGAAGTGGATTCCGCGTTCGGAAGACTGGATGTTTTGGTCAACAACGCCGGGGTATTCCGCTTCGGCGCCTTCCCGGAGATCACGGAACAGAGCTTTCACCTCCACTACAACATCAACGTTCTCGGGGCGATTCTCACCGTGCAGGAGGCGATCAAGCGATTCGGGACCGACGGCGGGAGCATCATCAACCTCAGCTCTATCGTCGGCTCGCATCCGGTGGCGGGAGCCCTGCTGTACGCTTCCACGAAAGGCGCCATCGAAACGCTGACCAGGGGATTGGC
>WNFO01003750.1_pt1 | contig 29022 bp, 31 predicted proteins | sample 5400251 | NCBI WGS metagenome assembly WNFO01 (sample SAMN13153354, study PRJNA577476) | soil metagenome | isolation source: 100 cm saprolite under Madrone tree | place: USA:California | collected 2016-06-14
CTCAACGTGTTGCAGGCGGGGGTGCCGCCCAAGGGCGGCAAGCCGACCCCTTATGTGTCGGATTTCTTCGATTTCTCGATCTACCTCGATGCACGCGAAGACATGCTGCAGGGTTGGTATGTGGATCGGTTCCTGACGTTGCGTGGCACCGCGTTCCGCGATCCCAAATCATACTTTCACCGCTACGCGAGCTTGTCGGATGTGGAGGCCGTCGACACCGCGACCACCATTTGGAGGCGCATCAACCTTGTCAATCTGCGCGACAACATCCTGCCGACGCGCCAGCGCGCCGATCTCATCTTAAAGAAGGTCGAGAGCCATCTCGTCGAAGAGGTCGCGTTGCGGCGGCTATGAAGTGGAAACTAGCCTGCCACCATGCTCTGGTCGTCGGCATGGTCATTCGACACCTTGCGCACTCCAAGGCTTTTGGCAAACGACCGTCGCACGGCGTCCCGTGTGTTCATACTTTGAAGTCCGCGCGAAGTCGCGCTAGCGCTGCGTCATCGTTATCGCCGTGAGCTTCAAGAAAGCCTGACGGCCGAGCGTACTCCCCTCGATAGCCTCTTTCATGTTCGACGACGTCGCCCCAAAGGTCGATGATGCCGATAATCACACCCTGCGTGGGCGGGAGCGTGAATTGACAGCGCGCGACAAGCAGGCCAACGTTGTCGCGAATATCGTTCCGCAGATCAGACATCGTCTTGAAACCGTGAATGCCCTGCTCGCCCACAAAGGAGGGTGAGCCGCCTTCTACACGACGACCGGGGAACCAGCGGGTGTCCGACACATAAGAGAGGAGATAGATCGCACCGTCGTACGAGGTGTAGTAGCGCCAAACCCGGTATGCGCTTATCTCTCCAAGTCTGATCATTGCCGAAGGTACCGCCATGCCCAATCCAACCATCAGAAAGGGCTCTTGGGGCGAAGCGGTGAGGAGGGCGCAGAGGGCCCTCATTGAGCGATCTTATCTCAGAGTTGGTGACGACGACGGCGAGTTCGATCTTAAGACCGATATTGCGGTCAGGAAGTACCAAGAAGATCGTGCCAGCGGGCAGCCTTACGCTTTTACATACCCCCTTGTTGTGGATGGCATTGTCGGTCCGCTTACTTGGGGTAGGCTGGACCCTGATCCGATCCAAAAAGGGTCGAAGGGCGTCCAGGTGAGCCTGTTACAGAGGATGCTCAAAACCTACGGGCTGCCCTTTGATCCTGGCCCAGTAGATGGTGATTTTGGCCCCGTCACTGAGACGGCGGTGAAAACGTTCCAGAGCGCCCACTCGCTACCGGTTGACGGGATAGTCGGCCCCGAAGCTTGGTCAACTCTCGACCGAGGCCTGCGGGCCAAACCTTCAGAATTCGCAAAGGCTGCTGACTACTCGACTGCACTATCCGAGGTTCGTGTGATTGATGACGTGCCGTTCTTGGTCTTTCGCGTCGGAATGTACCTTCTATTGTTCGGCTTAGGGTGCTGGCTTGTTGCACTCGCAATGAGTAGGCCACGATTTGCGCTGGCTGCTGCCTTGCTGTTAGCCTTCGGCGCACTCTCGGTGATGTTTGGCGTGCTGTCGGGGCGCCGCAATGTCACAATTTCCGTCCATTAGGTCGCTGTACAACCTTCTGAGGAGAGATGCCCCGGAAGCTGCAATTGGGGTCGGAGCAGTCGGCGTTTCCATTCTGCTGCTCACAGCCTCGTGGCTCACCCGTGCAGGCGGCACCCCCGAACTCATTTTCCATTGGTCTGGTGCTGCATTCATGGTCGTTGGGATCGGCGGCTTTGTTGTTGCAATCTATCGTGCCCGCGCCCGTTGACGCCTCTTGAGCCGCAGACGGTGCAGTGACCTTCTTGCGCCCGACGTTCCAGGGCGCGCATTTTTTAGCCAAGACCCCCCATTCCGGACTGCAAAAAAAGCTAAAGCATTGGTATTGTTGAGAAAGTGAGAGGGCCAGGAAACTTGTGTTTTGTAATGAGTTGGATTACATAGTGTCAGCACGGCTGAGTCGCACGGTGATTGGCGTTAGGCAGGTCCAGACGGTTCTGGCCATCTTAATGCCCTCTCCGCTGGCGCCCAACGTCTGAGGCAGATCGGTGGTCTCGAACAGCAACTCCCACGTCAGCGGCATGTCGGTGGTCTCGAACGGCATCATGCCCAACTGCTTCAACGCCTGCGGCATGTCGGTGATCTCGAACTGTAACGTCAGCGGCATGTCGGTGGTCTCGAACGACATCATGCCCAACTGGTTCAACGCCTGCGTCACGCCGGTGACCTCGAACTGCTACGTCAGCGATACGTCGACGAACTCGAATAGCAATTGCCACGTCTGCGGGACGTCGGTGGTCTCGAACGGCATCGTATCCAACTCCTTCAACGCATGCGGCACGCTGGTGACCTCAAACTGCTGCTACGTTTGCAGCACCTGCAACCTGCTGACATCAGCCTCCATTGCTGCCAACTCTCAGACTTACAGCTCCGCGCTAATCACTAACCGGCCCTTGCAGTCGCCGCACGGCGAAGCTCTTCGCCTGATCCAGAGAGCGGCAGCCGGATGGGTCGACGCTGAGGACGCCTATGAGTGGCGCTCAGACCTGCTTCGGACCTTTCAAGCATGGCAAGAACACGCCAAGGAGGTCTCGCAACGGCACTTCTGGCGAGTATTCAATACGCTTGAAGCGCCAAGCTCCGCGCCCGGTAAAAGTGCGGTCCTGCAGAGGTTTTACGTAGAGCTCGAGGCAGCCCACGAGATCGCCGAAGCGCGATACGACGTTACCCCCTGGAATTCGTATCGCGACCTTTCTGCCCGGAGTATTCGTTCTATCCTTGGCGGCGTAGTGGGGCAGTTGGAAGAACTCGACGCAACCCAGTGTGTTGCTACGATTCTCTCCCACCTGAACGATGCGCTCAAGCGTGGCGTATTGGTTCTTGCTGATCGTCGGCGTAAGTCGACGAACCTGGAGGCCGCGCGGTCTGCTCCGTCGACCCACGATTGGGTTCTCGATTTCTCAATTCATACCGGAAATTCCCCTCCGGCTTTGGCTGATCGGCGCCCCGCCGTAAGCCGGGCGCCTGTGTCACTCAAGGCTCCCCGGACGGTGGATTATGGAACGATTTCTGGACGCGAGAACTCAGCAGATCTACGAAACGAGATTTGCACCCGGAATACGCGAGTGCGTCTCAATCGGCGCTCACAAGGTCATGCGCGTGTTGTTGGCGGCGTGCGACCTGCAGGACGTTGGGGTCATCGGACCCATTGTTCGTTGGCCGAATACGCCTAACCGCTATGGCTTGCATATTCACGGCAAATGGCACGTCACCTTCGCGTGGAGCCTCGGCATCGGGGCATACGAGATCCTCCTCGAACGACGGTAGGGCCGTGCGATGACGCCGGACAAATACATTCCGGCGCCACCAGTCAGTCCCGGAGAGGTGTTGCGGGACTACATTCTCAAGGGCGAGATCACGCAAGAACGCCTTGCAAAAGCAATGCACGTCTCACGATTTTCCGTAAATCAGATCATTAATGGCCGTCGCGCGATCACTGCTGAGATGGCTCTCCGGTTGGCGCGGGTGACGAGCACGACCCCAGGCTTCTGGCTAAACCTTCAGCGCGACATGGACCTTTACGAGGCGAAACTGAAGCTTGGTTCCTCGCTTGATCGTCTTAAGGTGCTGCGGCCCGCCAAAACTGAACGTGAACTTTTCATCGAAGGCTGAACGGCAAAGCAGGGTTGAGCAGATTATTCTGTCAATCTCAAAGACCCTGATTTTGCGCCGCCAACCCCGCCCTAGTCGGCTCTGTTGCGCCGCCCGCCCTAACCCGCTGGGTCCGTAGGCTCCAAAGGCGTCAGCCTGCTGCTGTGCTACGTTGTCCGCATGGCCATTGTGAAGGAGGGGAACCAATGAGCAACGGCGAGCGGGTTACCCTGGCTGATCTACCTGATCTACTCGGCGGGCACATAATGGCCCACGATGTGCTCCTGGCACTTCTGATATACGAAATGCACCAGAGGAATGAGAAATTTAAAAATGAGTGCCGCGAGGTTTTGGATGATTTTTTGGGTCGCTTAATAACCGAGCGAGGAGGGGCAACTGTCCGGTACGAAGCAATCGCGCGCAAGAGATTTCTGCACCTGCTTGATCTGGTGCAGGCCAAGGAAGAGGAATTGCGAAAACGCCCGAGCCTGAGACGACGATTTCTTAGGTGGCTCGAAAGAGGTTGAGCCGCACACGAACGCAATCGTCATTGCATAAATTATCACGACCTATGTCGCGCTTCCCGTTGCCCTGCTGCGCTTTACGGGGCGTTGCGCCGGCCATGAAGTGCTTGACTCACGCCGCGCGGCGCACCTCGTCGACAAGCACGCGATAGGATAAGGCCTCGGCGAGATGCACGCGGCCGACCTTATCGGCGCCGTCGAGATCGGCGAGCGTGCGCGCGACGCGCAGTACGCGGTGATAGCCGCGAGCTGTGCCACGCGTGCGGCGATTTCTCGGCTTCCCTCCGCCGGCGGCGGCAGGATGAGATCGGCGGCGGTCACCGCCGGCACCTCGATATGCAGGTCGATGCGATCGATGAGCGGGCCTGAGAGCCGCCCCTGATACTCGGCCGCGCAGCGCGCGTTGGCGCCGCGCTTGCAGGCAAATCCCGGCTCGCTCGCGCGGCCGCAGCGGCAGGGATTCATCGCGGCCACCAGCATGAAACGTGCAGGATAGGTCACGCGGTGGTTCGCGCGCGCGATCGCAACCTCGCCGATCTCCAGCGGTTGGCGAAGCGAATCGAGGACCTGCGGTTGGAATTCCGGCAGTTCGTCGAGGAAGAGCACGCCATGATGCGCGAGCGAGATTTCGCCCGGCCGTGCACGTAAGCCGCCGCCGACCAGCGCCGGCATGCTGGCGGAGTGGTGTGGCGCGCGAAACGGACGGGAATTGGTGAGCGCGCCGCCCTCGAGCTCGCCCGCGACCGAGGCAATCATGGAGACTTCCAGCAGTTCCGCGGGGGTCAACGGCGGCAGGATCGTCGGCAGCCGCGCTGCCAACATTGATTTGCCGGCGCCCGGCGGACCGACCATGAGCAGATTATGGCCGCCGGCGGCGGCCACCTCGAGGGCGCGCTTGGCGCTCTCCTGCCCCTTGATGTCCTTCAGATCAACGAGCGGAGCGCAGGGCTCGCGCACTTTTGGCTGCGGACGGGCGAGCACTTGCGTGCCGCGGAAATAGTTGGCGAGCTGAATCAGCGATGCAGCCGCGATGATCTCCATTTCGGGGCTCGCCCAGGCGGCTTCGGGGCCGCAGGCGGCGGGACAGATGAGACCTTCGCCACGAGCGTTGGCGCCGATCGCGGCCGGCAGCACCCCCGCCACCGCGGCGATGGAGCCGTCGAGGCCGAGTTCACCCAGCACGGTGAACCCGGAAAGCGCGTCCGCCGGAATGGCGCCGATCGCCCCCATCAGACCGAGCGCAATCGGCAGATCGTAGTGGCTGCCTTCCTTCGGTAGGTCGGCGGGGGCGAGGTTGACCGTGATGCGGCGGGCCGGCAGCGCCAAACCCGAGGCGACCAGCGCCGCGCGCACGCGCTCGCGCGCCTCGGAGACAGCCTTGTCCGGCAAACCAACGACGTTGAACGCGGGCAGCCCCGGGGCGACCTGAACTTGGACGTCGACGGCGCGGGCTTCGATGCCCTCGAACGCCACGGTGGCGACGCGCTGGACCATGTTGCCCCTGCTCGACGTCAGAGTAGCGGAAGCCGGAGTAGCCTGCAAGAACAATACGAGAACAAAAGACGTTGGCCGGCCTCGTGTTAGAACACCTGCGACGGTGGGGATCGCCGGGACCGGGAGGGATGTCGATGCCTTTGAGGAGCTTCGGCGTTGTTCTTGCCGCACTCGCCCTGACGTCGGGCTGCGCATGCCTCGATGGCTTGGCGGTGACGGCAGCATTCGCGCAAGAAACGCGTGCGGCCCAGCAGATCTGGACCGTGCCGGAAATCGGCGCCCTGCCGAATGATGCGCATGGGCGCCTGGTGCGCCGCGGGCGCGACCTCATCACGGCGACCTACGCCTATATCGGGCCTGAGGTGGCAGATCGCTCAAAACGCTTTGCCGGAAACAATCTCGCGTGCGGCAATTGTCACCTTCAGGCGGGGACGAAGAAATTCGGTATCCCGCTGTTCGGGTTGTTCGGCGAATTTCCGCACTACAGCGCCCGTTCGGGGGCGCAGATGACGATCGAGGACCGTTTCAATTCCTGCATGACCCGCAGCATGAATGGGCGGGCGCTGCCGGCCACCGCGCCGGAAATGCAGGCAATGGTGGCGTATATCAAATTTCTGTCTACCGGCGTGCCGCCGGGAGAGCTGCTGCCCGGCTTGGGCACGGGCAAGATGCCGGAACTCGATCGCCCGGCCGATCCGGCACGCGGGAAGGCAGGCTACGCTACTGCCTGCGCGACGTGTCATTGGCCCAATGGCGCTGGTATTCGCCGCAGCCTACCAACCACCGATCTGGGCTACCGGGTGCCGCCGCTGTGGGGCGGGGATAGCTTCAACGACGGCGCCGGAATGGCGCGCCTGATCACGGCGGCAAATTTTCTCCACTTCAACATGCCGCACGGCGCCGACTACCTGAACCCGCAGCTTTCGCCAGAGCAGGCCTGGGATATTGCGGCTTACGTCATATCCCAGCCGCGGCCGCACAAAGCTGGCCTCGACAAGGACTTTCCGGATCTTCTGGAAAAGCCGGTGGACGCGCCGTACGGGCCTTATGCGGACGGCTTTGGCGAGCAGCAGCACAAATACGGGCCTTTCCCGCCGATCCGCGCCGCGATCGCAAAACTCAAGGCCGAGCAGAAAGGCACGTCCACGCGCTGACGCAATCAGACGCCGGTCGGCGCGCATGAGACGCGGCGTGCAACGCGTGCTGCTCTGCGAGTAATCAACCGCGCCCAGCCGTTAGGTGGGTTGTTCATGGGGCCGCCGATGGGCCCCGCCGCTTAGCCTCGATCTTGTCCCAGATCAGTGCCGCCACGTCCGGCCCGCCGAGATCCTTGACCGCGCGAATCCCGGTCGGCGAGGTGACGTTTATCTCGGTCAAATATCCGTCGATCACGTCGATGCCGACGAACAGGAGCCCTCGCTCGCGCAAGACCGAACCGATGCGGGCACAGATGTCGCGATCCCGCGCGGAAAGCTGGGTCTCCTTCGGAATGCCGCCGCGCACCATGTTGGAGCGCAGATCATCGGGCGCGGGCACCCGGTTCACTGCGCCGGCGAACTCGCCGTCGACCAGCAGGATGCGCTTGTCGCCGTCTTTCACCGCCGGCAAGAACTTCTGCACCACCCACTGCTCGCGGAACGTCGCCGCAAACAGGTCATAGAGGGAGCCGAAGTTGAGGTCCTCCTTCGCCAGCCGAAACACCGCTTCGCCGCCCTTCCCGTAGAGCGGCTTCATCACGATGTCGGCATGCTCTGCGCGGAAGGCCTTGATCTCCGCCAGATCGCGGGTGATCAGCGTGGGAGGCATCAAGTCAGGAAATTCCATCACGAACATTTTTTCCGGCGCATTGCGCACGGCGGTCGGGTCATTGACCACCAGCGTGCCTGGATGAACGCGCTCGAGCAGGTGCGTGGTTGTGATATAGGCAAGGTCGAACGGCGGATCCTGCCGCAACAGAATCACGTCGAATTCGGCGAGCTCGGCGCGGCGCGGCGCGCCAAGCGTGAAATGGTCGCCATGCTGGTCGCGAACCTTGAGCGGCTGTACCGCCGCGATCACTTTGGACCCCCGCAACGCCAGCCGGTCCGGGGTGTAATATGCGATTGCATGGCCGCGCTTTTGCGCTTCCAGCAGCAGCGCAAACGTGGAGTCGCCGCGGATATTGATCCGCTCGATCGGGTCCATCTGTACGGCAATGCTCAGACTCATCATTGGCCCGAAAATATTTTGCTAACGCGAGCTCCACGCGATCGCGTCACCCACTCGTATCAAAAGCCGAGGGGATATGACGCGGAAGCCGCCGAGGTGCGATCAGGACGGCATCAAAACGGATATCGCGGATGCGGTCATCAGCATATCGCGCGAGCCAAGCCTCTGCGGCGGCGGCGATACGCAAACGCTGGCGATCGGTGACCGACCAGGCGGCGTCGTCCAATTGGTCACGCGCCTTGACCTCGACGAATATCAGCAGCGCCCGGCGTCGTGCGATGATATCGATTTCGCCGACCGGGCTGCGCCAACGCCGCGCCAGGATGCGAAAGCCTTTGGCGATGAGAAACGCTGCCGCTCGGCTTTCGGCCGAAATACCGGTCCGAAACGCGATCTGACGCTCGGGACGCGGGGCTTGGATCGGGGCTGCGCGGAACCTCTCATCGGGCATGGCCACGCTCCTTGCTGAGTGCGATCGCGCGTCGATAGACTTCCCGGCGAGGCGCGCCGCTGACGGCCGCGATTTCGGCCACCGCATCTTTGACGGACAGACGATCGAGCGCTTGACGGAGCAGCGCGTCAAGATCGGCTGCGCTCACGTCATCCTGGCGATCGGGGGGCGCCACGACGATCACCAGCTCACCGCGTGGCTCGGGCGTGTCTGCAGCTTGGTGCGCGAGCGTCGCGAGATCGCCGCGCCGGATTTCTTCATAAAATTTGGTGAGCTCTCTGCAGAGCGCAGCCTCACGCGGACCCAGGCCGGCGGCGAGGTCGGCGAGCGAGGCTGCAATGCGTGCCCCGGTCTCGAACAGAACGAGCGTTGCCGGAATGCGCTCGAGCTCGGCGATGCGGGCGCGCCGTGCTGCTTCTTTTGCGGGCAAGAATCCCTCGAACAAGAACCGGTCGGTCGGAAGCCCGCTCACCGTGAGCGCAGCAAGTACCGCCGACGCTCCCGGCAATGCCGTTACATTCGCGCCCGCCGCTCGCGCCTCGCGCACGAGTTTATAGCCCGGATCCGAGACGAGGGGGGTTCCGGCGTCCGAGACGAGCGCGATCGCGGCGCCATCGGCGAGGCGTGCGATCAGCTTGGGACGCGCCTGGGCGGCATTGTGTTCGTGATAGGACGTGAGCGGGGTTGCAATTCCATAGCGGTCGAGAAGCTTGCGGGTGACGCGGGTATCCTCGCAAGCGATGAGATCGACAGCGGCAAGAACCTCCAGCGCCCGCACCGTGATGTCGCCCAGATTCCCGATGGGCGTGGCGACCAGGTAGAGACCAGCCCTCAACGGCGGTGCAACGGCGGTGCGGCCGTCCAGAACGTAATGCCGCCCGGCGCGCTCGCGGAGCGCGCGTGCGGCGATGGCGGGCGCGGTCGTCCTCATGCTCCTTACTGTAACGGCACGACCTTGCCCCGTCATGGGCGCCGTAAAAAATTCATTATCCTTTTCATTTGGTTAACCAGTCACCGACAAAATGCCCGATTGCCGGCCTGGACTGGCATGGAGCAATCTCACGTCCTGGCCGAGGAGATCGATCCCCATGTTCGGAGGACTGCAGGTCCGGGCATCGTGGCCTGCACACGCTGCGTCTCCGGCGCTTGCCGCGCTCGCATCGATGCTCTTGCTGGCGGGCTGCTCGGGAAGCCTTCCCGATCTGGCCTCCTCGTCAGGGGCGCCCTCGCCGCCCGCGACCCATATCGGCGAAGGCGCGGTCAAGGCCGCTCTGATCGTGCCGTTGTCGGGAAGCGGCAATGCGGGAGTCGCCGCGCAGTCCATGCGCAACGCCGCTGAGATGGCGCTCGCGGAGTTCAACAATCCCGATCTCCAGCTGTTGGTGAAGGACGACGCGGGCAGCGTGCCGGGCGCCCAGCAGGCGGCGCAACAGGCGCTCGATGAAGGAGCGGAGATCATCCTGGGGCCACTGTTTGCGCTCACGGTCGCTCCGGTTGCACACGCCGCGCGCGCTCGCGGCGTGCCGGTGATTGCGTTCTCGACCGATACCAATGCAGCGGCGCGCGGCGTGTATCTCCTGAGCTTTCTGCCGGAGTCCGACGTCGATCGTATCGTGAGCTATGCGGCGAGCCAGGGCCGGCGGTCATTCGCGGCGCTCGTTCCCGATAATGCCTATGGCAGCGTGACGGAAGCGGCCTTCAAACAGGCGGTGGGGCGCGGTGGCGGCCGCGTGATCGCGCTCGAGCGTTACCCGCTCGACCGGGCGCAGATGCAAACTCCGGTGCGCAACGTCGCACAGGCAGCGAGCCACGCGGATGCCATCTTCATCCCGGACGGCGCTGACGCCGTTCCCACCGTGGTGCAGACGCTAACGGCGAACGGCATCGACACCAAACGCGTGCAGCTGCTCGGCACGGGCTTATGGGAGGACGCGCAAATCTTCTCCAATCCCCTGCTCGACGGCGCCTGGTATGCGGGCCCGGATTCAACCGGTTTTCGCAATTTCTCGGTCCGTTACAGGGGCCGATACGGCAGAGACCCCGTGCGCACGGCGTCGCTTGCCTATGATGCCGTCGCCCTTGTCGCGGCGCTGGTCAAGACTCAGGGCAGTCAGCGCTTCACCGACAGCGTTCTGACCAATTCCTCGGGCTTCACCGGTATCGACGGACTGTTTCGCTTCCGGCCTGATGGCACCAACCAGCGCGGTCTTGCGGTGTTGCGGGTGTCGCCGACCGGTGGCCAGGTCATCAGCCCACCGCCTAAAGGCTTCGGCGGCTCGGCGACTTAAAGTCTCTCACGCGGCGAGGTCAGCAACCACCGCGTTGAGCACGGGAAAGCCGGCGAGCGTCAGGCGCAGCTTCCCGCTTGCCGTCGTCTCGACGGCGCCGTGTTCATGGAGGAGCGCCACACGGCGCGGATCGAGCGGCCGGCCGGCAAGACGCGCATAGCTCGCAGGGTCGATGCCCTCGGCCAGCCGTAATCCCATCAACAGAAACTCGTCTGCGACCTGCTCCCGCGTGAGCGCCTCATCGCTCACCACGCCATGTCCGAGCGATTCCACCCGCGCAAGCCAGGTTCTCGGCGGCTTGTCGGTCGCGGTGGCGCGGCGCTCGGCCGCGATCTCGAGCCGACCATGCGCGCCCGGTCCGATGCCGGCATATTCGTGCGCGCGCCAGTAAATGAGATTGTGCTGGCACTCGGCCCCTGGCCGCGCGTGGTTGGAAATCTCGTAGGCAGGAAGCCCCGCGCTTGTACAGACTGTCTGTGTCGTATCGTAGAGTGCGCGGCCCATGTCGTCGTCGGGTACGACGAGCTTGCCAGCCGCATGCAGCGCGGCAAAAGGCGTGTTCTGCTCGATGGTGAGTTGATAAAGCGACAGATGCTCTCCGGCCTCGGCGATCGCGCATTTGAGCTCGGCCGCCCACGCCCGCGGGGTCTGATCCGGGCGCGCGTAGATCAGATCGAAGGAATAGCGCTCGAAAATGGAGCGCGCCAGTGCGACCGCTCGAAGCGCCTCCTGCGCCGAATGCAGCCGCCCGAGGGCTTTGAGCGCTGCATCATCCAGCGCCTGCACGCCAAGCGAGACGCGATTGATGCCAGCTGAGCGAAAGCCGCGAAAGCGCGTCGCTTCGACGCTCGTTGGATTGGCTTCGAGCGTCACCTCGACGTCCGGTGCTATCGACCAGTGCCGTGCGATCGCGTCGAGGATCGCACCGACGGTCGCAGGCTGCATCAGCGATGGCGTGCCGCCTCCGAAGAAGATGGTCGATACGGTTCGTCCGCCTACTCGCGCCGCCGTCGTCGCGATCTCGGCGGCAAAGGCGCGCCCGAAGCGTGCCTCATCAACCGCGACATGCGCCACATGGCTGTTGAAGTCGCAGTACGGGCATTTCGACAGGCAGAACGGCCAGTGGATATAGACGCCGAACGCAGGCCCTTGCCGATCACCGCTTTGCAAGACAAGCCTCCGCAAGCTTCAGGAATGCACGTGCCCGGTGCGAGAGCCCTTTGCCCGTGGGGGGTAGACCATGCTTCTCCACGTTCGTCATTTCGCCGAAAGTGCGAGCATGGCCGTCAGGCAAAAACATGGGGTCATAGCCGAACCCCTGATCGCCGCGTGGGGGCCAGACGAGGGTGCCGTGCACCGCAGCGTCGAACTCTTCGACGTGTCCGTCGGGCCAAGCGAGGCAAAGCGCGCAGACGAACTGGGCCTTGCGTTGGCCAGGCGCATGGGCGCCGCGCTCGCGCAATTTGTCTTCCACCGCTTGCATGGCGCGCCGGAAGTCCTTTTCGGGACCCGCCCAGCGCGCTGAGTAGATGCCTGGCTCGCCGCCGAGCGCATCGACGGCCAGTCCGGAATCGTCCGCGAACGCAGGCAGACCCGAGGACGTTGCCGCAGCGCATGCCTTGATGCGGGCATTCGCCTTGAAAGTCGCGCCGCTCTCCGCCGGCTCGTCCAAGCCGAGCTCGCCCGCGGATATCGCGTCGATTGCGAACGGCATGAGAAGCTCGCGCATCTCCTTGAGCTTGCCCGGATTGTGCGTCGCGATCACCAGGCGCCCGGCAATCGGTCGATGAGCGACGCCCTTCGAACTCATCCTCGGTCTCGCGCGATCCGCGATCACATCACCGCCAGTTTCTGCAGGTCGACGAGTTTCATCACGCCCTTTTTCGCGAGCGCAAGTAGATTGAGGAACTGTTCCTCGGTGAAGGGAACTTTCTCCGCCGTTCCCTGCACCTCGACGATTCGCCCGCCCCCGGTCATGACGAAATTGGCGTCCGTCTCGGCCTCCGAATCCTCCGCGTAATCCAGGTCGAGCACCGGCGTGCCGTGACAGATGCCGCAGGATATAGCGGCGACATTGTCGCGCAGCGGCTCCGCCGTCAGCATCTCCCGCGTCTTCATCCAGTTCAGGCAATCGTGTAGTGCGACCCAGGCGCCGGTAATGGCCGCGGTGCGGGTTCCGCCGTCGGCTTGGATTACGTCGCAGTCGATCGTGATTTGACGCTCTCCCAACGCAGAAAGGTCCAGTACCGCGCGCAGACTGCGCCCGATCAGCCGCTGGATCTCGATGGTGCGGCCACTCTGTTTGCCGGCCGAGGCTTCGCGGCGCGTGCGCTCCGAGGTGGCGCGCGGCAACATGCCGTATTCGGCGGTGACCCAGCCACGTGCCTGCCCCTTGAGCCAAGGTGGCAGTCGGTCCTCGAGTGTCGCGGTGACCAGCACGTGCGTATCGCCGAACTTCACGAAGCAGGAACCCTCGGCATATTTCACCACGCCGCGCTCGAGCGAGATCGCGCGCAGCTCGTCGGGCTGTCGGCGGCTCGGTCGCATCCGGGTCTCCTGCATACGGAGGAAGCTTTTAGGGGCGAGCGCTGTGAGCGACAAGAGGCGAGCGGATCGGCTGCGGAACTCAAGTGGTCGGGCTGCGTCGTCGGATTGGCTTAGTGCGTAGAGATCGAGCGGACGTTCAAAAGCCGATGAGGTCAAACTTGGTCAACGTCACCTGTGGGCTGATGCGCGCCGTGGTCGCGAGGTGCCACGCGGTGTAGAGCTCAGGGAACACCTCATCGGCAGACATGCCGTCCACCGGCACGATCACCTTGAATCCTCTCAGCGCGGCCGCGCCGGCTGTATGCAGCACCGAGGTCTGCGCCTGTGTACCCATAGCCACTACGGCCTTGATGCCTTTGTCCTTGAGGATCTTCTCGAGGTCGCTGGCAATGAATTTGTCCGGGCCCAATGGCGGCAGCACCGGCTCTCCCGACGCCGGCGTAAGCTCCGAGAGAATGTCGGCGGGGACCGACCCCGGCACTGCGACGCTGTAGACGATGAAAACGCCCTTGCTCCGCGCTTGCGTCACCAGGTTGAGAACTTTTGCTACGGAGCGCGCGCAACGCGGCCGGCGCTCGTTGGTGCAGGTTTGCTTGGTGAAATCCATTACCAGCAGCGCGGTCTCATTGGGGACGATCGTTGCCGGCTTGAGCGCAGGCGGTGCTGGAAATTTGGCTGTGGCCCACTCGTCGATGACAGTCTGCGCGGGGGAGCCGGTACATAGAGTTGAAAGGAGACCGGCGATGGTGGCTATGCCCACCACAAGCTTGCATACTCTTTTCATCTTCAATCCTCCCGCGGCGAAATAGTCGTACTGCGGGAAGCTAGCAGCCATGGCCGAGGAGGCAAAGGCTGTAAGGCTTGAACTGCGCAGCAGGAATGGACAATTCTGTCGCGTTTGAACGGAGAGAGCGTTGTCCCACGACGTCCCCATCGGCGCGACACAGGTGAGCTTGGCCCAGCTCAACGAGCGCTCGCGCGATATTTTCCGGCAAATCGTCGAGAGCTATCTCGCGACCGGCGAGCCCGTGGGCTCGCGCAACATCTCCCGGTTGATCACGACGCCGCTCTCGCCCGCCTCCGTGCGCAACGTGATGTCGGACCTGGAACAGCTCGGCCTCATTTACGCGCCACATACGTCGGCTGGGCGGTTGCCGACCGAGCTTGGCTTGCGGTTCTTCGTCGATGCACTGATGGAGATCGGGGATCTTGCCGAATCCGATCGGCGCGAGATTGAGGCCAAAGTCGCAGCCGCCGGCAAGTCCATGGAGGCCGTGCTCAACCAAGCGTCGGGCATGCTGTCGGACCTCACGCGTGCAGCGGGGGTGGTCCTGACGGCCAAATCGAACGTGCGATTGAAGCACATCGAATTCGTACGACTCGAGCCGGAGCGCGCACTGGTCATCTTGGTCGGGGAGGACGGACAGGTCGAGAATCGCGTCATCAACGTCCCGATGGGGCTGCCCGCAGCCTCCCTCACCGAAGCCGCGAACTTCCTCAATGCACATGTGCGCGGCTGTACATTGGCCGAAGCCAAGGTCGAATTGGAGCAAGCGCTCGCGGCTGCCCAGGCGGAACTCGACCAGCTTACCCACAAGATCGTCGCTGCCGGTCTCGCCAGCTGGTCGGGCGGGGACTCCGACGAACGTAAGCTGATCGTCCGTGGCGCGGCTCACTTGCTCGACGATCTCAAAGTAGTTGAGGACCTCGAGCGGGTGCGCCTTCTGTTTGATGATCTCGAAACCAAGCGCGGTGTGATCGATCTCCTCGGCCGGGCCGAGCGCGCCGAAGGCGCCCGAATCTTCATCGGCTCGGAGAACAAGCTGTTCTCGCTTTCGGGGTCTTCTACCATCATTGCGCCCTATCGCGACGGCGCCGGCCGCATCGTCGGCGTATTGGGCGTCATCGGCCCGACGCGGCTCAACTACGCGAGGGTTATTCCAATGGTGGATTACACCGCGAAGGTGGTGAGTAGGCTCATCGGCGGCTGATGCCAACAAATGACCGTTGCGGCTTGATTTTTGGCCCCCCAACCCTGATATCGGGGGCGAACCGAATTGTTAAGTGGGAACACAACAATGCCGGATACGACCGTTCGCGCATCGGGCGCCGCGACCGATCAGGATGATCAAGGTGCTGATCAGGCCGCGCCCAAGCAGCCGGTCAACTCCCTGGCCGACGAGAGGCCGGCCGATACGAAAGAGGACCCGATGGTCGCGCTTGCCCGGGAAGCCGCCGACTATAGAGACAAGCTCTTACGTTCGCTGGCGGAGATGGAAAACCTGCGCAAGCGAACCGAGCGCCAGGTCGCCGACGCCCGTGATTATGGCATTGCCGCCTTCGCACGCGACATCCTGGCGGTCGTGGACAATATGGAGCGCGCGCTCGTCGCCCTCGACGCGGAGCTGCGGGAGAAAGTCGATGCCGGCACCAAGACGCTGCTCGACGGCGTCGAACTCACCGAGCGCGAACTTCTGAAGGTCCTGGAGAAGCACGGAGTAAAGAAATTCGAACCGCTGGACGAGAAATTCGATCCAAACCTCCATCAGGCGATGCTCGAGGTATCCGATGCCTCGCGCCCCGCGGGCACCGTAGCGCAAGTGATACAGCCCGGCTACATGATCGGCGAACGCGTCTTGCGACCCGCGCTCGTCGCGGTCGCCAAAGGCGGACCCAGAGCTTCGTTGGAAACGCCGGCCAACGACAACGCGGGCATACCTTCGCAAGATCCGCGAGGTTCTCACTGATTCAGTGCGCCATCGAGCAGCTTGAGGAATCGCTCAGCGCGCTTCGATGCCGTCACGCACAGAGCGGAAGCGAGGATAGGCGTCTTTCCAAGCCTCCGTTCCCGCGACACCAATCATTTGCAAATAGGCTCCGCCGCCGAAGCGCAGCCATTGCACGACCGTCAACGCGGTGGCGCCGCTTGGATCTCTTGCATTGGCCAGGATTTGGTGTCCCTGCTGCCCGCCGATCCGCAATGGTTCGGACGTGGTGACGCGTGCGAAGGCGTCGCGGTCGCCGGGTTGCGCCGGGCCGCCCGGCGAAATGGCGATGAAAATGTGAGGCTCCATGGTCGCGCCGGGTGAACCCGGTGCGTCAAGGGGGGCACCACCCAACATCACTGCGCGCCCTGGAACGATCCCGGCGACGTGGAAGCCGGCGAGCTCGCCAAGCTGGAACGGCAGCAGGCTGAGCTGCTCGTCGACCGGAACGGTGGTGCGAATGGCCAGTGTCGCGAGCGCCGCGCGGATTGCAGCGTCCGGATAAACGGATTTGGCCGGTTCCGGAATTTGCACGGTGACCAGCGCCGTCAGGGCGGACGAGGCGGCCACCAGGATCCATTTGTGGATTTTTATTTTGTCGATCTCGTGGTGTCCCAGAACCAGAAACGCCTGGCCGGTGGAAAGCGGCAACGCCTCGCGCGTTTCGAACGTCATGCCTTGTCGTTTGAGCGCATCGGCGGTGACGGACTTGTCCAGATCCGCGTAAGCCTGGGGAGGCAGCGCGAGCAAAACGATGGCGGCGTTGTTGTCGGGATCCTCGTAGCCGAAGAAACTTTTGCTCGTCACCATACCAGGGGGCGGCGCGAGGCCGATTCGCGAGCCAGGCGGATAAGCGGCCTCGCCGGCGGCCGCGCGTACGGCACCAAGGGCGAGCGCGAGCACGATCAGGAGCCTCGGGATCATGGCGGCTATCATAGTACTGCGATCGAATGGCAGAAAATACTGCAGACGCGCGCCCCGCCATTCGCAAAGGCGTGATCGATGCTGACTTGCTGGCCGCGCTAGGATATCGGCATCGGCAAACAGGGAGAATGGCAATGTGGTCGCATGGCAGCTTCTATTGGAACGAGCTGATGACGCGCGACGTCGAGCAGGCGAAGAAATTCTACGGGTCCTCGATCGGTTGGGGGTTCGACGCGATGCCGATGCCGAACGGCACCTATTGGGTGGCGAAAATGGGCGATAAACCCGTTGCGGGTATTTTCCCCCTGAGCGGGCCGGAGTTCGAGGGCGTGCCGGAAAGCTGGATGTCCTATCTTGCCGTCGATGACGTTGACGCGCGGCTCAAGGCGGCGAAGGCTGCCGGCGCGAAAGTGATGCGGGAGCCGTTCGATGTTCCTGACGTCGGACGCATCGCAATTCTCAAAGAGCCGGGCGGAGCGGGGATTGGCTGGATCACGCCGGTCAGCGATCAGTGATCGGAAATAGGGAAGTCACTGGGCCTGATCGGCGATCCCTGGCGGGCATCGTCACTCGCCGGATTGTGAGATTGATCCGGCCGCCTTGCGGCAGCAGCGTCGACGTGCCCGGCATGATCCGGTCGACGCCGTGAAAGGCCAAACGCGCCTCACCGCCGAGCACGACGGCATCGCCAGAGGCGAGGTTTACGACACGGGTCGGATCGCCCCGCTTCGTCCCACCGATTCGAAAGAGACAGGTGTCGCCGAGCGAAAGCGAGACGACGGGCGCCTGAAAATCGCGCTCGTCACGATCCTGATGTAGCCCCATTTTCGCTGCGGGATGATAATAGTTGATGAGACAACTTTCCGGCGTGTGGGGATAGCGCGCGAGCGCCTTCCAGGCATCGATCACGATGTCCGGCATCGCGGGCCATGGTTTGCCCGTCTCTGGGTGTAGCGGCTGATACCGATAGCCGGCTTCATCGGTGACCCAGCCGAGTGGCCCGCAATTGGTCATGCGCACGGAGAGCGGCTTTCCGCTTTTGGGCATGCGCGGGGTATAAAGCGGAGCGCACGCGAACACAGCGCTTAGCGCAGCCAGCAATGCCTCCTGGGCCGGCCGGTCGAGATAGGCTGGCACGATGCGCAAGCCGGAAAGCGGGCGCGGAGCGGTCATGGGCTCATCGTCCCTCGCCCTCGCACGTTGTCAAATGGCCGTACGCGCCGACTCGACTTTGCGGGCTGCGCACTAGCCGCCTTGTAGCGCGGGAATCCGCGATCATATGTCTTGCGGCCTAAACCCGCCCTCCTATATGAGCCAAGGCGCCGCTCGGGGCGGCATCGATGTGTATTTAGGGGGTCGGATGAGGGGGCGCCGCGGGTGTCGCGGAATCTCCCGTTCGGGGGCCGAAAGGACCCGGCCGACCTGCTGCAGACAAGAGGAAGCCAGACATGGGCAAGGTCATCGGCATCGACCTCGGGACCACCAATTCGTGCGTCGCCGTGATGGAAGGCAAGACGCCGAAAGTTATCGAGAATGCGGAGGGCATGCGCACGACACCCTCCATCGTGGCGTTCACCGACGACGGTGAACGGCTGGTCGGCCAGCCGGCCAAGCGGCAGGCCGTCACCAATCCGGAGCGTACGATCTTCGCGGTCAAGCGCCTGATCGGTCGGCGCTACGACGATCCGATGGTGGAGAAGGATAAGAAGCTCGTTCCCTACAAGATCGTGCGGGCTTCCAACGGCGATGCCTGGGTCGAGATCGAAGGCAAGACCTATTCGCCCTCGCAAATCTCAGCCTTCATCCTGCAGAAGATGAAGGAGACCGCCGAGGCTTATCTCGGCCAGAAGGTCGAGCAGGCCGTTATCACGGTGCCTGCCTATTTCAACGACGCCCAGCGTCAGGCCACCAAGGACGCTGGCCGCATCGCCGGCCTCGAAGTGTTGCGCATCATCAACGAGCCGACCGCGGCCTCGCTGTCTTATGGCCTCGACAAGGAGAAGACCGGGACCATTGCGGTTTATGATCTGGGCGGGGGTACGTTCGATATTTCGATTCTGGAAATCGGCGACGGCGTGTTCGAGGTGAAGTCGACCAACGGCGACACCTTCCTCGGCGGCGAGGATTTCGACATGCGCCTGGTCAATTACCTCGCCGATGAATTCCAGAAGGAGCAAGGCATCGACCTGCGCCGCGACAAGCTCGCGCTGCAGCGGCTCAAGGAAGCCGCGGAGAAAGCCAAGATCGAACTCTCCTCGACGACGCAGACCGAGATCAACCTGCCGTTTATCACCGCCGACGCGTCTGGCCCGAAACACATGACGATGAAACTCACCCGCGCGAAATTCGAGGCGCTGGTGGATGATCTCGTGCAGAAGACCGTCGAGCCATGCCGGCTGGCACTTAAGGATGCAGGTCTATCCGCGGCCGAGATCAACGAGGTCGTCCTAGTCGGCGGCATGACGCGCATGCCGAAGGTGCAGGAGGTCGTCAAACAATTATTCGGCAAGGAACCGCACAAAGGCGTCAATCCCGACGAGGTCGTGGCGGTTGGTGCTGCGATCCAGGCCGGCGTTCTGCAGGGCGATGTCAAGGATGTGCTCCTGCTCGACGTGACGCCGCTCTCGCTTGGCATCGAGACGCTCGGCGGGGTGTTCACGCGGCTCATCGACCGCAACACCACCATCCCGACCAAGAAAAGCCAGGTGTTCTCTACCGCCGAGGACAATCAGAACGCGGTGACGATTCGCGTGTTTCAAGGCGAGCGCGAAATGGCGTCCGACAACAAGCTGCTGGGCCAATTCGATCTGGTTGGAATACCGCCCTCGCCGCGCGGCGTGCCGCAGATCGAGGTGACGTTCGATATCGATGCCAACGGCATCGTTAACGTGCAGGCCAAGGACAAAGGAACCGGCAAGGAGCAGCAAATCCGCATCCAAGCATCGGGTGGGCTGTCCGAGGCTGACATCCAGCGCATGGTCAAAGATGCCGAATCGCACGCGGAGGAAGACAAGAAGCGCAAAGCCGAGGTCGAGGCCAAAAACCACGCCGAGGCTCTCGTCCATTCGACGGAGAAGGCGCTCACCGACCATGGCTCCAAGATCGGCGAGGGTGATCGGCGCGCGATCGAGAATGCGATCGCTGATCTCAAGGAAGCGCTCAAGGGCAGCGACGCCGCGGCGATCACCGCCAAAACCAATGCGCTCGCGCAAGCCTCGATGAAGCTTGGCGAGGCCATGTACAAGCAGGCCCAGGAGGGCGCTGCAGCGGAGGGCGAGCCCGGCGGCGCCGCTCGCGGCGGGGATGGCTCCGGCAAGGCTGAGGACGTCGTCGATGCGGAGTTCACCGAGGTCGACGACGACAAGAAGAACAAGAAATCGGCCTGACGTCGGCGAGGCGCCGGCCATGCCATTTTCGATTGCAACTAGGAACCCCGGGGGCCGAACCCTCGGGGCGCTTATTTTTTGAAGCACCATGACTGACCGGGTAAGGTTCAGCGATGATTCCACGGCAGAGGTGACGGGAGTGGACGCGGGCATGGCCAAGCGCTGCTATTACGACGTTCTGGGGGTCGAGCGCACGGCGGACGAGAGTGAACTGAAAGCCGTCTTCCGCAAGCTTGCGATGAAGTGGCATCCCGACCGCAATCCCGGCGACAAAAGTTCTGAAGTCCGCTTCAAAGAGATCAACGAAGCCTACGAAATCCTCAAAGATCCGGACAAGCGCGCCGCTTATGACCGCTTTGGTCACGCCGCGTTCGAGCATGCCGGTCCCGGGGCCGCCGGCGGCTTTGGCGATGTTGCGTCCGCCTTCGCGGACATCTTCGACGATCTGTTCGGCATGGGCGGCGGCCGGCGTGGGCGCGGCGGCGGGCGCGAGCGCGGCGCCGATCTGCGCTACAACATGGAGATCACTCTTGAGGAAGCCTATTGCGGCAAGAACGCCCAAGTGCGCATCCCGACCTCGGTGACGTGCGAGGCGTGCTCGGGGTCGGGTGCCAAGGCCGGCACGCGACCCAAACCTTGTCCGACTTGCGGCGGTCAGGGACGCATCCGTCACGCCCAGGGATTTTTTACCTTGGAACGGACCTGTCCAGCCTGCCAGGGCCGCGGTCAAGTGATCGACAACCCATGTCCCTCCTGTTCCGGCTCCGGACGAGTGACGCGCGAGCGCGCGCTCTCGATCAACATTCCGGCAGGGGTCGAGGACGGCACCCGCATCAGGCTTGCGGGCGAAGGCGAGGCGGGCGTGCGCGGTGGGCCGGCCGGCGACCTCTACATCTTTCTCGCCATCAGCGCACATCCGTTCTTCCAGCGTGAGGGCGCGGATTTGCATTGTCGGGTGCCGATCTCCATGGTGCTTGGCGCGCTTGGCGGCGAGATCGAGGTGCCGACCATCGACGGCAACCACAGCCGCGTAAAGGTGCCGGAAGGCGCCCAATCGGGGCGACGCTTCCGTCTCCAAGGCAAGGGAATGCCGGCGCTGCGCTCCAAGCAATTTGGCGATATGTACATTCAGGTGCTGGTCGAGACGCCGCAAAAACTCAGCAAGCGACAGCGCGAATTGCTGACGGAATTCGAGCGGTTGTCATCTCAGGAGACGCAGCCGGAGACGGCGGGATTCTTCGGCAGGGTCAAGGAGTTCTTGAGTCGTTCCGGTGCGGCTTGAGGCAGTTGCCGCTTGACGCTGGCACGCCTGCCCTTTACCGATTTGATTGCAAATCGGCAGTTATTCAGTAGCGTTAACTCCATATGCCGCTCCCTTCCCTGCAACTCCTCGAGCAGAAGCTTGAACAACAGAAGCGCCTTTTCGAATTGAGAAAGGGCGCCCTGGAAAGGGGGATCGAGCGGCAGATTCAGCTGTTCGAGCAGAGGAAGGGTGCGTTTGAAAGAAAAATCGAGCAGCAGTTCGAGACTCACAAAAAGAAATTCGAGCAGAAGCTCGACACGCAAAAGAAGAAGATCGAAACGCGCATTCGCCGCTTCGAGCAAAAGAACGGAATTCGCCTCGACGACGAAGTGCGCTTCATCCGATCCTGGATTGAGAAGCCGCTCACCACCGGCGCGGTAACGCCTTCGGGCCGCGCGCTCGCGCGCACCATGGCAGCCTATATCGATGCAAGCCGGCCGGGCCCGATCATCGAGCTTGGTCCTGGCACCGGGCCGGTGACCGAGGCGCTGCTCGGCCAAGGGATCGATTCGTCGCGGCTCGTGCTGGTCGAATTCGATCCGACCTTCTGCCGGTTGTTGCGCGCGCGCTACCCGGCCGCCACGATTGTGCAGGGCGATGCCTATGCTCTCAAGCCGCTGCTGCGCGAGGTCTTGGAGGAACCCTCCGCCGGAGTGGTCTCCGGTTTGCCCCTCTTCACTAAGCCCTTGCGAATACGCCTGCGGCTCCTGTTCGAAGCCTTCGCCTTGATGTCGCCGGGCGCTCCCTTCGTCCAGTTCACCTACAACGCGGTTGCCCCAATTCCCACGCGGCTCGATCGCGTGAGCGTGGAAGCATCAGAACGGGTGTGGATGAATATTCCGCCGGCACGGGTGTGGGTCTATCGGAGGAACTGACGATAGACGGCAGACGATGAAAGTTGTGCGTATCATGCCGTCTCAACTCTCGTGCGTCTGTCATGGCGGTTCCGAAAATCCTGGTCATTCCTGGCTCCCTGCGAGCAAAGTCGTACAACGTGCGGCTCGCCGCGCTCGCGACCAAGGAACTGATGCTGGCGGACGCCGACGTCACTCGCATTTCGCTCGTGGATTATCCGCTGCCGATCTACGACGCCGACAGCGCCGAGACGGCCGGGCCGCCGCCTAATGCCGTCAAGCTCAAGCAGCTAATGTCGGCACATCAAGGCGTATTCATCGCCAGTCCGGAATATAACGCCTCGATCACGCCGTTGATCAAGAATACGATCGATTGGATTTCGGCCGTGCGCGAGGCCGGCGAGCCGCCGCTCGCCGCATACCAGAATCGCGTCTTCGCGCTGGGCGGCGCCTCGCCGGGGCGTTCCGGCGCGACGCATTCTTTGCTGGCGCTGCGCCAGGTTTTGGCGGTGGGTTGCCGGGCGCTGGTCATCGCCGAGCAGGTGACGGTGCCGAATGCCGAGCAGGCTTTTGACGAGAGGGACGGACTCAAGGATGCGCGTGCCGCCGCTCAGCTCAAGCTTGTGGTACGCAAGCTCGTCGACACGGCGAAGCTTCTGGCATGACGCCGAATGCTGCTGCGCCGGAGCAGACGAGAAGGAGATCGGCCGTGAAGCTTGACCCGCGCGAGCGGTTGATCGTGGCTCTCGACGTGTCTTCGATCGCCGAGGCGGAGGCATTGGTCGCACGGCTCGGCGAAACGGTGTCGTTCTACAAGATCGGTTATCAGCTTGCTTTTGCGGGCGGGATCGACTTCGCACGCGTGCTGGCCGGCGCCGGCAAGCGCATCTTCCTCGATCTCAAGCTGCACGACATCGGAAACACCGTCGCCCGGGGCGTTGAAGGCGTTGCGCGGCTCGGGGCTTCGTTTCTTTCGGTGCACGCCTATCCTCAAACCATGCATGCAGCAGTCGATGCACGCAAAGGATCGGCTCTGCGGCTTCTTGCGGTCACCGTCCTTACCTCCTACGGCGACGCCGATCTCGCCGCGGCCGGCTATGATTTCACGGTATCAGAGCTCGTCGGTGAACGCGCGGCGCAGGCGCGTGACGTCGGAATAGACGGGCTGGTGTGCTCAGGCGAAGAGGCGGCGCTGCTGCGCTCTAACATCGGCGCAGGCATGATTCTGGTCACGCCGGGCATCCGCCCTGCGGGCGCCGCGGCCGGGGATCAGAAGCGCATCATGACGCCGGCCGCCGCAATCGCCGCTGGCGCGGATCATCTCGTCGTCGGCCGGCCTATCGTCGCGGCGCCCGATCCGAAGGCGGCCGCCGATGCAATCATTGCCGAAATCAGTGCCGCGACGTCTTGATGGGAGCTAGAGATGCCGAAGGGCTATTGGATTCCGCATATCGATGTAAGCGATCCGGAAGGCTACAAGGCCTATATGGCTGCAACGCCTGCGGCCCACGAGAAATATGGCGGCCGCGCGCTGGTGCGGGGCGGAACGCAGGAGGTGGTCGAGGGCAAGGGCCGCTCTCGCAGTGTAGTACGCGAATTTCCGGACTATGCCACCGCGCTCGCGTGCTATCGCTCTCCGGAATACCAGCGCGCGAAACCGTTACGGCTTGCCCATTCGGTCTGCGATTTCGTCATCATCGAGGGCTATGACGGGGGACAGCCGCCCCCGCTCGCGACGCCCTCGGCAGCCGCGTCGCGCAAGGGCTATTGGATCGCGCATGTCGACGTTACTGAACCCGAGGGCTACAAGGCGTATATGGCCGCCGACATGGTGCCGTTCGGAAAGTTTGGCGGCCGCTTCCTCGTGCGCGGCGGCGCTCAAGAGGTCGTGGAAGGCAAGGTTCGCGCGCGCACGGTGGTGCTTGAATTTCCGAGCTATCCTGTGGCGCTCGATTGCTATCGTTCCGCCGACTATCAAGCCGCAGCCGCGTTGCGCAAAGGCAAAGCCGACTTCGATCTCATCATCATCGAAGGATGCGAGGCCCAAGCGTCGTAGATTGATCCGGTGAGCCGGCCCACCGCTTCAGGCAGCGCGGGGCAGGTTCATTACTTTCTTTCGGATTTGTGTCTCACTATACCGGCGGCGATTTTTGCCCGGAGATAGCTCCATGTCCGACATGCGGCTGATCGTGGCTGGCGCCGGTGGGCGCATGGGGCGCACGCTGATCCACGCCATTGCGGCAACCGATGGAGTGATTCTCGCAGGCGCGGTGGAGGCCGCCTCCTCCGCCGTGATCGGCCGCGACGCGGGCGAGCTCGCCGGGCTGGGCAGGAACGGCGTTGTGGTTTCCACCGAAGTCGAGCCGCTGCTGGCCCGAGCCGACGGGCTTGTCGATTTCACCGTCCCCGCTGCGACGGTTGCCTTCGCCGAGCAGGCCGCGCGCCAGGGCTGCGTACACGTTATCGGTACCACCGGGCTCACCGGCGAAAACGAAGCGCTGATCACGGAGGCGGCAAAGCGGGCCGTGATCGTGAAGTCCGGCAACATGAGCATGGGCGTCAACCTCCTGGCGGCCCTGGTTCAGCGAGTGGCGAAGACGCTGGATGAGGATTTCGACATCGAGATCCTGGAAATGCACCACAACAAAAAGATCGATGCGCCTTCGGGCACCGCGCTGATGCTTGGCCGCGCGGCGGCATCAGGCCGCGGCGTCGACCTCGCCCAGCATTCCGTGCGCGGCCGGGATGGCGTCACTGGCGCACGTTGCGCCGGCGACGTCGGCTTTGCGTCGCTGCGCGGCGGCTCGGTGGTGGGTGACCACACCGTAATCTTCGCCGGCCCGGCCGAGCGGATCGAGCTCTCGCACAAGGCGGAGGACCGGATGATTTTCGCGCGTGGCGCGCTGCGCGCGGCGTTGTGGGCGCGCGGGCGCAGACCCGGGCTTTATTCGATGGCCGACGTGCTGGGCCTCGGCGACGTCTGATCGCTTGCGTGCACTCCCCGCAGAAGCGATCGACCGCTCATCTCGACGGGCTGGCGCAAGCCCATCAGCTCGAGCAAAGTGGGCGCGATATCCGCAAGCCGCCCCTCTCCCAAAAAAGCGTTGTCGCCGCCCAGCAGCAGCACCGGTACGGGATTGGTCGTGTGAGCCGTATGCGGGCCGCCGGTTTCAGGATCGCGCATCATTTCGCAATTGCCGTGGTCCGCGGTGACCAGCAAAGCGCCGCCCGCTTTTGTGATCGCCTCAGCGATGCGGCCGAGGCCTGCGTCGACCACCTCGACCGCTTTGATTGCAGCGGGCAAGCTGCCAGTGTGTCCGACCATGTCGGGATTGGCGTAATTCAATACGATCAGATCATATCGACCGGAGCCGATCGCTTCCACCGCTCTGTCGGTCAATTCCGGCGCCGACATCTCGGGTTTGAGGTCGTACGTCGCGACCTTGGGCGAAGGAACCATGATGCGATCCTCACCCCCATAAGGCTCCTCCTCGCCGCCGTTGAGAAAATAGGTGACGTGCGCGTACTTCTCCGTCTCGGCCATTCGCACCTGCGTGCGGCCCGCGTCGGCGACCACCCGGCCAAGGACATTCGCAAGACTCTGCGGCGGGAAGATCGTTTCCATGACGGCGTCCAGCTGTTCGCTGTATTGCGTCATCCCGGCGGCGCCGGCGATGCGAACGCTGCGCCGGCGGGCAAAGCCGTCGAAGGCCGGATCGAGCAGGGCGGTGAGAATCTCGCGCACGCGGTCGGCCCGGAAATTGAAGCAGAGAACGCCGTCACCGTCTCGCATGCCGCCATAATCGCCGACGACTGCCGGCATGACGAATTCATCGCCGATCTCGCGCCCATAGGCGTCGGCAATGACTGCGCGTGCGCTCGGGAAACGCGGCCCCTCGGCCTCCACAATAGCGTGATAGGCCTTTGCCACGCGCTCCCAGCGTCTATCGCGATCCATGGCGTAGTACCGACCACTGACCGTTGCGATCGGGATGGATCGCGGCAGGGCCGCGACCAGCCGCGCAATGTCCTCCTCTGCCGAGCGTGGCGGGGTGTCGCGGCCGTCGGTGAAAGCATGTACGACCGCCGGCACGGAGGCCCTGGCCAGCATGCCGGCGAGCGCAGCGGCGTGCTCCTGATGCGAATGTACCCCGCCCGGTGACATCAAACCCATCAGGTGGCAGGAGCCGCCGCTCCGTCGCAAGCCCTCGATGAGGCTGTTGAGGGCGGGCGCTCTTTCGATGTCGCCGTTGGCGATCGCCGCGTCAATGCAGGGCAAGTCCTGCATCACGAGACGGCCGGCGCCGATATTGAGATGTCCGACCTCGGAATTGCCCATCTGCCCGTCTGGTAGGCCGACATCCTTACCCGAAGTTCGCAGCAAGGCGTGCGGACAGGTCGCCCACAGACGGTCGAAGTTGGGAGTGCGGGCCTGACGGATGGCGTTGTCGGCGGTCTCTTCGCGCCAACCCCAGCCATCAAGCACGACCAGCATTACCGGACGACGCTTCTGCATCTCCCCTCGTACTGTGCACCGCGCCAGCACTCGTGAAATCGCGCAAGCGGGCAATGACTACAGCTCTGATGCTTGTGTGAGATTGCAGGGTCATCGTCAACCAGCACGGTCGCCCGCCTGTGTGAGCGCGCGGGGATGCAGATCGTGCTTTTCGTGTCACACCGCCCGATTTTTCGCTCGGTGGCGCGAGCAAAAGCGTCGGCGGCAATCAATTCGACCTCGCGATCGGATATACTTGCATCGCATCGCTGTCAGTTTCGGTCGGGGGGCTGAACTTGACCTCTCAAAAGCTCGTCGCCGCATTGGCGACGCTCGTTACGCTTGGCGCGCTTGCGCCGGCGCGGGCGGCGGTCGATCGCCCGCCCCAGTTCATCGTCATGGCCTTCGACAATTGTACCGAGCTCGAGCGTTGGCAGGAGCTCACCGACTTTGCTGCCGAGTTGAACAAGGGTGGCGCGCGTATTCATTTTACCTTCTTTGTCAGCGCCAGCAATTTCATCGCCGACGCCAGCAGGAACATCTATGAAGGTCCACACCAGCGGCGAGGCTATTCCCGGATCAGCTTCGGCGGCACGCCTGAACAGATTCGCAAACGCGTCGAATACGTGAACGCCCTTTACCGCAGCGGGCACGAAATTGCCTCGCACGCTGTCGGTCATTTCAATGGCCGGTCCTGGTCGGCCGCCGATTGGGAGAAGGAATTTCGCGCGTTTGGACAAATCTTGAAGAATGTCGGGCCGAACAATGGGCTCCCCGGCTCGAAATTCGCGTTTGCCGCCACGGATGTGATCGGCTTCCGCGCGCCCTATCTCGCCAAAGGCGCAGCGCTATACAGCACGCTCAAGGCGCACGGCTTCCGCTATGACACCAGCGGCGTCGGCCAGGCCGACGCCTGGCCAGAAAAGATCGATGGACTGTGGCGATTCAACTTGGCCATGTTGAGGATCCAAGGCTCCGGCAGGGGCACGTTGTCGATGGATTACAACTTCTTCGTGGCCCAATCGCGCGCCGCGTACGATCCGCGTCGTTACGACATGACGCGTGAGCAAACGCTACAAACGTACCTTCAGTACTTCAAACGCAACTATGCCGGAAACCGGGCGCCGCTTCACATCGGGCACCATTTTATGAGTTATGGAGGCGGCGCCTACAACGAGGCGCTCAAGTCGTTTGCGCGCGCGGTCTGCGGCCTGCCGGAAGTGCGGTGCGTCACCTACGCCAAGCTCGCCGATTTCATGGATCAGCAGAACGCGGACACGCTTGCCGCCTATCGCAGGGGTGATTTTGCGCACGTAGCCATTCCAACGTTGAACGTCGCGCAAGTGCTGCGCTAGACCCTGCACCCATATCCGGTGGAGCGACCGGCCGAAGTTGATGTCCGCTTCCGTTCAAAAGCGATCCAACTCCTGCGGCGCAATGAAATCGCGCTTTGTGCCATAACCGGAAATCGCCGCCCCCTTTCTGAGAGACGGAAACTTGGGGTAGATTCATGAATTGGGATGCCGGGGTTGTAGGCACCCCTTAGAACTTAGCGATCATGCTCGACAGCACTGAATGAGTGAGGATCGCATGAGACGAGTCCGTCATTCAGTTGTCGCGTTCTCAACAACTGCTGCGGCTATCATGAGCGTGATCGCGGCTGACCTGTGCGCGCGTCCCGCCCGGGCGGAGGATTGGCCGACGCGTCCATTAACTCTGGTCGTGCCCAATTCAGCCGGCGGCTCGAGCGACACCATAGGACGCATTATCGCTGATGGAATTAGCAGCAACCTTCGGCAGCCCGTTGTCGTGGAAAATGTCGCCGGGGCAGGCGGCATGGTCGGTGGAAGCCGCGTGGCCAAGGCCACACCTGACGGCTATCAATTCGTTATCGGAAACGTTGGGACCTTCGCCCAGAGCCAGTGGCTCTACAAAGCACCACTTTACAACGCGGAGACGGATTTCGCGCCGGTGGCGCTCCTTACGGATGAATCCCTGGTGTTGGTCGCGCGTAATGACTTCCCGGCCGACAACTTGCAGCAGTTTATCGCCTACACGAAGGCAAACCAGGAGAAGTTGCACTACAGCTCATCG
>WNFO01004058.1_pt1 | contig 29015 bp, 26 predicted proteins | sample 5400251 | NCBI WGS metagenome assembly WNFO01 (sample SAMN13153354, study PRJNA577476) | soil metagenome | isolation source: 100 cm saprolite under Madrone tree | place: USA:California | collected 2016-06-14
TGATGAGCTGACCAATTTGCGCGCGCTCGATTTACGCGAAACGGAAGGAATTCTCTCGCGTGGGGAAGATCGAATCGATGCGATCCTGACCCCAGAGCAGCGGCCACAACTCCATCAAACGTTCGAGCTGCGCCGGCAACGCGTGCGCGATTGGCTGGGTGTGAACGAGCCATCGGGTTGAACGGCCGCAGTCGTTTTTTGCTTTGCAAAGTCGATCGGGCTGTTTTTCATCATCCGCGTGATGAAGCGCATCGATGAGTTGTACGCTTTGCCGTCGCGGCCGCAATCCGCGGGCGAAGAATTGGCCAATACCATCAGCCACGGTATTGGATTGATAGCCGCTCTGATTTCCGCGCCGATTTTGCTCTTGGCGGTGTCGGACCGCGGCGGCACGGGCTTTTTTATCGGCACGATCGTGTTCGCAATTACGATGTCGATCTTATATCTCAGCTCGACCTTCTACCATGCCTGGCCGAGCGTGCGTGGAAAATCTCTTTGGCGTGTAATTGATCATTCCGCGATCTTTTTGTTAATCGCCGGCACATACACACCTTTCGGGCTGGGTCCGATGCGCGGCTCGGGAGGCTTGATCTTGCTCGTAGCCATCTGGATGCTGGCCGTTTTCGGCGTGGTGATGAAGGCAACGCGCGGCACCGAGAGTTATTCCAAACTGTCGATATCTCTTTATCTCGGAACCGGTTGGCTGGGGCTGGTCGTGATTCAGCCGCTCGCCTTGGCAATTCCGCTATCGGCCTTGCTTTGGTTGCTTGCCGGTGGCGTCGCTTACACGACCGGAGTGTTATTTTTTTTGAACCAACGCCTTCGCTATTCGCATTTTATCTGGCACGTGTTCGTTCTCGGGGGCACGAGTTGTCACTTTGCTGCCGTCATATCCTGCATAGCCTGACACGAAATTGGCTATTTAGGGCGTAGCTTTTTTCGGAGCGCGTTGGACAATCTCGCTCCGACATTCGATTAATTCGCATGCTGCCGGTCGAGCATGACGATCCGATTAACGCCAGGATCCTCGCCGTTTCGGAGGACAAGATTGAAGGCTTCGTCCGCGAGCCGTTCGAGGAAATCGCGCGCCGCTCGGGTGTGGATGTCGATGTTGTGATGGCGCGGATCGGAGGCATGCTCCGCGCCGGAACGATCCGCCGGGTCCGGCAAACGTTGCTTGCGACGAATCTCGCGGATGGCGCGCTGGTGGCGTGGAAAGTTCCCGAGAACAAAATCGACAGCGCCTTTGAGTGGATGTTTCAGCGCGATCCGTTTTCGGGTCACGTGGTCGTGCGTTCGACTGATACCGTAAGCGCCGGCTCCGAATACAAACTTTGGACGACGCTCAAAGTGCCGCACGGTTTTTCGCTGCAAAAACATTGCGAATTGCTCACACAAAAAGTCGGCGCCGAAAAATTCCGGATCATGCCGGCGAAAGGAATTTTCACACTTGCCGTCGGGCACGTGCGACGGAAAACGATCGAACCGGGAAAGAAAGCGGACGAACCGGCAAAAATGATTCGGGTGGAGGCTGTCGATCTTGGCGAGCACGAATGGAACGTTTTGCTCACGCTGAAACGCGAACTCGGGCCGGAGGAAATTCGTCCGAATCCGTGGGCGTCGCGCGCGAAAGAAGCGGGAGTCAGTTTGGACGAATTTTATCAGGTGGCAGAAGATTTGAGCGCGCGCAAAATTATCGGACGCTTTTCGACATTCCTTGAACACGTCAAACCTTCGCAAACCGGCGTTCGGGTCACGCGTTTCAACGCGTTGTTTCATTGGGCGGTGCCAACCGGTCGCGAAATCGAGACCGGCGGCGAAGTTGGGCGGCACCATATTCTCACTCATTGCTACTGGCGCGAAGCCGGCCCGGAATTTAAGAACGTGAACATCATGGCGGTGGCGCACGGCACCGACAAACAACGGCTCCTCGATCACAAGGCCGCAATCGATCGACATCTACAGTCGTGCGGCATTCCCGTTTCCTACACCAATGTTTTCTGGGGCGGGCGGAGCGAGATCAAACCATCTGAAATTTCGCCGAAAGTTTACCGGGAATGGATACGCCAGATCGATCCCCAGACGGCGTAATCTGGGCGCCGGGGCTTGCTTTGACCACGCTGACCGAAAAGCTGCGCAACGAACTCGATCTCAACAGCGCCGAGATCGGTGACGCGGTCACGCTGCTGCTTACGTCCGAAGTCGACGACCAGACGAAAGCGGAGTTCCTGACCGCTTTGCATGACAAGGGAGAGACGGCGGAAGAAATTGCGGCTTTTGTCCGCGCGTTGATGAAGCGCGCAGTCGACCCGATGGTCGATCCGGCCGAGATGCCCGGCCCGATGATCGACGTTTGCGGGACCGGGGGCGACGGCCTCGATTTGTTTAATGTCTCGACCACGGTGGCATTCGTAGTGGCAGCCGGCGGAGCGGTGGTGGTGAAGCATGGCAATCGCCGGGTTACATCCAGCTGCGGCAGCGCCGATGTTCTCGAACAACTCGGCGTGCCGATCGATCTTCCGCCCGAACAATTGCGCGAATCTCTCAAGCGACACGGACTCGGTTTTCTATTTGCGCGGCAATATCATCCAGCATTTCGCGCGCTGGCGGAGATGCGTCAACGCCTGGCGCAGCAAAATGTGCGCACGATTTTTAATGCGCTTGGACCGCTGTTGAATCCAGCGCGCCCGTCGCGGCAGTTGATCGGTGTCTTTGATCCGCGGCTGACCGGAATCTTTGCCGAAGTTCTGCGTGAGCTCCGCCATGAGCGCGCCTGGATCGTGCATGGCCTCGGCGATAATGAGGCCGGTATCGACGACATTTCCGTGAGCGGCGCAACCACTGTCGCGGATCTCGCCGACGACAAAATTACGTCTGCGATCCTGGATGTGAGCTGGCTTGGCATTCCGCGCGCCCCGGTCGGCGAACTGCAAGGCGGAGACGCGCGCGAGAACGCCGCCACGATCGAGAAAATTCTCGCCGGGAAAATTTCTCACGCAAAACGCGACATGACGATTGCGAATGCGGCGGGAGGGTTCGTCGTTGCCGGATTAGCGCGCGATTTGAAAGAGGGAATTGAGTTAGCGCGCGAAGAAATCGACAGCGGTCGCGCGTTGGGGAAATTGCGAGCGCTGCAAAATTTTATGCCGAAGAGGTCGGCCTAGCTGACCAGATTTTGTATGACAGGCGCTCCGCCTGCCGAATTCTTGGCAAGGCAAGCGACGCCCTTGCCCTACAGTTTATCGCGCGAAAGCTTCGCGATAAGAGCGGTCTAGATTTTTGAGCAACGCGACTGCGAATTGGTGGCGATCGACTTGTTCGCCGCGGCCAATCCGTCCTTTGGCGGATCGATCCAACGCCATCGCTAAAGAAATCGCGCGTGGGCGGAGCTCTTCCGAAAAATCTTCTGGTTGGTGGTTCACATTCACTCCGATCCCGATGATGGCGATGTGCGGCGCGTTTCTTTGCGCGCGCATTTCGACGAGAGCACCGGCAATTTTTTTGCCGGCGACAATAACATCGTTAGGCAATTTGACCGTGGCTAGTAGCGCAAATCCTTTAGAAATCGTGTCAGCAACTGTGCGCGCGGCCCACTCAGCCAATTGTGCCGACGCCCTGATGTCGATCTTCGGCCGAAGCAAAAATGAGAACCAAAGTCCTTTTCCAGCGGTCGATTCCCAGGAATTAGTGCGTTGACCGCGTCCGGCTGTCTGGCGTTCCGCAAATACGACCAAACCTTCTAGCGTCGATGGCGAAGTGCGTTCCAAAACGGAATCGTTCGTGGAAGTTGTCGTCTCCAAAACGAAAATCTCCCGTCCGATTGTGCATCCGCTCAGCGCATCGCGGATTTCATCTTCTGATAACCGGGTCATCGCGTCGTTGGTTTTGAATCTAGGCCTAAGGCTGCGACCCTGACCCCAGAGCCCGCTCATCCTGCGAGCGGCGTTAGCTCGAGAGAGAAATCGACGGCGCGGGGCGAATGCGTAAGCGCGCCGATGGAAATGTAATCAACCCCGGTGACGGCAATTTGCCTGACGTTTTTTAGAGTGACACCACCACTCGCTTCAAATTTCACTTTATTTTTGCCAAGAGCGATTGCTTCACGAATCTGTGCCGGCTTCATGTTGTCGAGCAGAATCAGATCGATGCCGTCGATTTCCAAAAACGTGCGGACTTGCTCGAGGGTATCGGCCTCCACTTCGATTTGAACATTCGGTCGCGCCTCGCGGACCTTATGCACTGCTTTTGCAAAAGCGTCGAATCCCGTGTTCGCGGCGAGATGGTTGTCTTTCAAAAGCACCATGTCGAAGAGACCGAAGCGATGATTGGCCCCGCCGCCGGCGACCACAGCCGCTTTCTCGAGCGCGCGAAGGCCGGGCGTCGTTTTACGGGTGTCGAGAATTTTCACGCGATCGTTTGCGGCAGCGTCGACAAACTTTCGTGTCAGGGTTGCGATCCCGGACAGTCGCTGCAAAAAATTCAGCGCCACGCGCTCCGCTTTCAAAATTGGGCGCGCTGATCCTCGAAGGTTGATCACATTTTCACCAGCGTTGACCTCGCTGCCATCATTTCGAAGCACCGCGACGTCCAATGTCGAATCGACGCGCCGAAAAACTTCCGCGGCCGTTTCAGTTCCGGCGAGAATGGCTCGCTCGTGCGCAACGATTCGCGCCATCGCCTGCTGATTCTTCGAGACAAAAAAATCCGTCGTGACGTCGCCATCTCCGAGGTCTTCGCGCAAGGCGATTTCGATTGGATCGACCATTGCCGGTTTCATGTGGCGGCGGCCAGTCCTGGCGCTTGATAAATGCATTTGCCGCGGACGTAAGTTTCGAGATTAGCCTGCGGTCCGCCGCGATAAATGCAAAGCGCGACCACATCCTCGGCGGCAAGCTCCACCAGAGCCTGTTGATTTTGCGGGTACGGCAGGAGCGCGGCAAGATCGACAACGATGAGATCGGCTTCTTTGCCAGCGTCGAGTGTGCCGATGATACTGACTTTCCCGAGTGCACACGCGCCGCCATGGGTGGCGAGATAAAATGCTTCGCGCGGACGAAGTGGTCGCAAATTTGGTTCGTAGGCGCTGCGCGCCTTTTGCACTTCGATCGCCGCGCGCATCACCTGCCACATATTTAGCTCCGGTCCGCCGGCGACATCGGAACCGAGTCCGACATTGATTCCGGCTTTCAAAAGTTGGTCCAACTTCATCAAGCCGCTGCCAAGAAAGAGATTTGAGCTCGGACAATGGGCCACGCTGGATTGCGCAGCCGCGATGGCCGCGATCTCTCGTGGATTAAGATGAATGCAATGACCAAGCATTGTGTGCGCGGTGAGCATTCCACATTTTTCATACACATGCGTGTAGTCGCGTGCGCTCATGTAAAGATGATGCACCTTTTCCAGTTCCTCGCGATTTTCGGCCAAATGTGTTTGCAGATATGCTTCGAGTCGTGCCGCGAGCTCGGCGGCGCCACGCATCATTTTTTCCGAACAAGTGACAGCGAAACGCGGGCTGAAAGCGTACTCGAGCCGGCCTTCTTCGGCCCGATGCCATTTACGGCAAAGGCGTTCGCTCTCCAGGAGTGAAATTGAGAGCACCTTTTTCGGCTGAAGCTTCCCGTAGGAACCAAGGTCCATCATTATTTTCCCGAGAATTGCGCGGATGCCGGTTTGTTTGGCGGCCTCGAACCCGACCTCGCAACTGTCCTCATAAATTGCCGCGTAGGCCATCACGGTGGTCGTGCCATTGCGCACCAGTTCGTGAAAAAACCGTGGCGCTTCCGCTCGCGCTTTCGGTCCAGTAAACTCGCGCTCGACCGGGAAGATATGTTGCCGCAACCACGGAAGCAGCTCGCTTTCCCCGCGCGCGACGACCGAGTACTGCGGCAAATGCGTGTGGCAATCGATCAGGCCGGGAAAAATTGCCATTCCTCTTCGGTCGAGCCAACGAATTGAGTTCGGTCGGCGCCGGCGCAGATCATCGTAGTCGCCGCTTTCCAAAATCCGCCCGTTGTCGATGATCACAGCGCCGTTGGGGCGGCCGCGCAAAGTGCCGAATTCTGGCGCGTCGATCAGGAAGCCGCGGAGGCCGAACGGGCTAGTGTCGCTCTGCATAAACCGCGGCCGCTATCAAAGCATTTTGGCCGTGAGCGCCGCAACACCGCAATTCAGAGCACTTTCTGCGCAAAAAAAAGATTCGGGCAGCGCACGCCAAGGAGAAACAGCAAATACAAAAACGTGCAACCGCCCGAATCGCCTTAACCTGTTAAATTGGACAGCGCCCGGCGGCTGCCGTTCGAATTATTTACGATTTTTTCTGACTGAGCAGGTTCAACTGCGCCAGGCACTTACAACTTCATCTCCTGTTGAGTCGAGCCCCCGACCCGCGCCGCCTCGTCCTTCACCTCTTGCAAAAGCGATTTGAACTCACACTTCTCAAGCTGCGCGATCAGTGCCGCGTAGTCCGGCCGTATTCGGAGGTCGTCGATGGCGATCGGCAATTCCGTGTGGCAATCGAGCTCCACCATTTTTCGGTTCTGCAAAATTTGTTCGCGGGCAGCGGCGAGTTTTTCGCGGTTACGCATACTTTTCACCTTGTCGACGTTCGCGAGCAGCTTTTCCAAGTTGCCGAATTCGCGGATTAATCCGGCCGCAGTTTTTCGTCCGATGCCAGCGCCAGGAATATTATCGACGGAATCTCCCGAAATCGCCAGCACGTCGCCGATCAATTTTGGCGGCACTTCCCATTTCGCAGTCGCTTGTTCCTCGCCGAGCAACGCGAATGCGTCTTTTGGCGAAGCGAGATCGGCCTTGGCCGTGGTGTAAACTTTCACGCACGGACCGATCAGTTGATACAAATCTTTGTCGTTGGTCGCGAGAACGACTTCCATTCCCTTCCGCTTGCCGGCCGCCATCGCGTAGCAGCCCATTAAATCGTCGGCCTCGGTGTTTGGGAGCGAAATGTTTTTGAATCCGAGCAGCGGCGTCAATTTTTGAATGAAATCCAATTGCGGCACCATTGGTAGCGGCATTTCTTTACGCGTCTCTTTGTAGGCTGGTTGCAATTGCACCCGCCGCTCCGGCATGCCTTCATCCCAAAACACCGCGCCCAGCTCCGGCTGCAAATGTTTGATCATCAACCGCAGCGTTTTTGTGAAACCGAAAATCGCGTTGGTGGGTTCGCCACGCGAATTGGACAGGTTCGGAATCGCGAAAAACGACCGGTAAACGTAATAATGCCCATCTATTAAGAGCAGCTTCACTGAAAGACAGGATTAACTGGATTTTGAGGATTTCAAAATCCAACCTGCAAATTCGCTTAAGCAAATCGCTCTGTTAATCCTGTAAATCCTGTCCAATTATGAGGGCATGGCCGAGCAGTGGATCATTCGAGTTGGGGGAAAAGAATACGGTCCAGCCGATCTCGCGACTTTGCGCGAATGGAAAACCGATGGTCGTGTCCTGCCAACGAATCCGGCGCGTCGGGTAGATGTCGACTCGGCCGCCGTAGCCGTTTCGGCGAAGGAGGCTCCTTGGAAAACCGCCGGCGACATTCCCGGTCTGTTTCAGGTCGAACCGCCACCGGTGCAGGCAAGTGTAGAGGCAAACGCCAGTCCGGCTCGGACCATGTCGCGCGCGGGAGCCTCTGGCAGAATCGCGGCCGACACGGCCGCCACTACAACGTCAAAACCGCCAAGTCGAAACATTTTGGTCGAAACATTTCGAATTTATTTTCGAGGTTTCTTTCAATTCTTTTGCCTGGCATTGCTGAGCATCGTTCCGATTCTTTGCGCGGAGTTGACCAGTCGTTTCATCGACACCGCGCCGGACGTGAACGTCGACCTGCGAACTCTCGTCGCCGTGGCTTTCGGATTGTGCATGCTCGTGCTGCGAATTGTTTTGATCCCGGTTTACATCGCCGGCATCCAAATTCTCACCGCCGAACTTGCGACCGGGCATCGGATCGGCTTTCTCAGCGTCCTCAACGCCGCCGTTAAGTATTGGCCGCGTGTGGCCGGTCTCGGTCTGTTTGTCTATGGCGTTTTCTTTTTGCTGATCCTGTTCGCTCTCGGCATCGCGCTCATGGTCGTCACTTCTGCGACGCTCTTCTCCGTCGTGCTCGCGCTCGGTTTGCTCGTGATTCAAATTTGGTTGTTCGGACGATTTTTCATCAACGTTCTTTTCTGGCAACAATTCACCGTGCTCGAAAACGCGGCCGCGGCCGATGCTTTACAGGAAAGCAGAAAGCTCGCCCGGAGCGGCCGCGATCTTCCGTGGCATCAGCGGCCGCTTTGGCGCGGCGCATTCATTGTCTCGATTTGGTTCGCTTTTGTCATAGCGATCACAGTTGTTCCGGAATGGCCGATGTTGCGCGACTATTTCGTCGAATTGATGCGCACCCAGGATCCGCAAGCGCTCCTGCAAAAAATGAACACCAGTCTACAAACTCACGGATTCAATTATCCGGCATTGGCTTTGAACATTCTGCAGCGGATTCTTCAACCGCTTCTCGGCATCGCCTTCGTCGTCCTTTATCTCGACAGCAAAGGCGACAATGAATCGTAAATTCTCGCGCTTGCTTATCTGTCCGGCGCGTTTTCCCCCGACACGTTCTCGCACCGCTTTCAGAACCGTTTCGCAATCTTTTGGGCGAGCGGGCGCCCGCGGCATGGTCAGACTTTCCCGCGACGTCGCCACACCAACAAGATGATCACGACGCAGGCGGTCGTTGTAACAATGGGGATGATTATTTTCTGGATAAAGGAGCCGGCAAGAGCGGGTTTTTCAACACGCAGGGTGGGGGCAGGCCAATGCCCTCTAATGCTGACCGGCGTGCCGACATCGATCCAGTCGTAGAACCACTTGGCCGGATTGGCGCCCGCCAGCGGCAAGCGAATGCAACCGTGCGAAGCGGGATGTCGCGGGACCTTCTGGAATCCGTGAATGAAAACGTTCTCGTGCACCTGCACGCTCCATGGCATCGGTGCGTTATGATACAGCCGTGAGCGATGCATCGGCGACTTGACCGGCCCAGCCTTGAATTCTCCCGACGGCGTCTTCTTTCCCTCCCGGCCCGAGCTGATATGACTGTCGAGCACGAGCCGCGCTCCTTGATACGCGCGCAAGCGCTGGTTCGCGAGATCCACCTCGACGTGTTTATTCGCGAACTGAACCGCGACTTTTTTATGATCCCTCGCGACCAGTGGCTGCATTCCGTCATCACTCCAGGTAATGGTCGCGCCCGCGTGTTCTAATTCATCGAGCGGCACCAATGAGCTTCCGTTTGTGAGCTTTCGAAGCCGTGCGGCATCGAGTGGATGGCCGTTTAGAGAGATTTGCCCGGACTCTTGATCCAACTGCATTTCCCAGCCGAGGGCTGACGCGATTTCCTCAACTGGAACAAAGAGCATGTGCGGATCATCGGCGAAACTGATGCCGTCAATCGCTTCGGACGCGGCTGCGACTGGACGCGGCGCAGAGATCGTGAGCGCCAACAACACTGGTCCGAATCTCGCGAGCCAACGCATCTAATGAGAAAAAGTTCAGCCGCGACTGGCGGGAGCGCAACATTACTGACTCTCAACTAGGTGCTATTGACAATCGCCTTCAGTTCCGTCTGCTCTGCGGCAGGCACCCTGAACTTGTCGAGCGTCTGCTGGAAATCGTCCATGAAGGCCTCCCACTCTTTCGACGTAATGTTCAGGTCACGATGCGAGTCGACCATCGAGCGTCCGGTGTATTTCTGTGGGCCGCCCGTTGCCATCCCCACCATCTCGGTGACCAAATACTTGAAGCCTGCGGGCGGCACGCGGTGATGCGCTTCGTTCACCGCCGGGTTCGCATTCAGGCGAGGGTCGGTCATAACGCGGTCGATGAAATCATCGACCACTGTGGCGATGTTATAGATTCCACCGAGCCGCTCATAAAGGCTGGGCTGAGGTTGTTGCTGGGTTGACATGGGTGTTTCCTATCGTGTCTTGTATTTTTCGGCAACGAGCGCTTCCTAGCCGCCAAACGAGAACAAGCTCAGCCACCCCGCCACTTCGAGCAAGTTTTGCAGGGGTGGCGACCACTATTACGTCGCAATCCGATTCCTACCGTAAAGCCGGCAGCCAAAGCAATGCAGACGTTCCTCCTGTTCCTCCCCATGACAGAACCATCCCCGCGTACGCTCACAATTACGGGCGCGATCAGTCTGGGCTTGCTGGCGATTTTTCTCCGTCACAAACTCGGCTGAGCGCGCGAAGAATCGCGGATTGCACGTTGCGTTGGCGTGAGAGATAAGAACGTCGCGCTTTATGACAACTGTGAAGACCTGGCCAGGAAAACCATATCCCCTCGGCGCAACGTGGCTCGGCAACGGCGTTAATTTTGCGATTTTTTCCGAACACGCGACTGGGATCGAACTTTGCCTGTTCGACAACATCGACGCGCCGCATGAGAACGCTCGGGTTCCATTACGCGAGCAAACGGGGCAAGTCTGGCACGTGTTTTTACCCGAGGTGCGGCCGGGGCAACTTTACGGATATCGTGTTGCCGGCCCGTACCAGCCGAATCACGGCCTGCGTTTCAATGATTCGAAATTGTTGCTCGATCCTTACGCAAAAGCGATCGCCGGCCAAATCAATTGGTCGGACGAAATGTTCGGTTACGTGGTCGGTGACAAAGAGGAGGACCTCGCCCGCGACTTTCGCGACAATGCCTGGGCGATGCCGAAGTCGGTCGTGATCGACGCGGCGTTTAGTTGGGGCGAGGACAAACGGCCGGAGACGCCGCTTTCGGAAACGGTGATTTATGAAGTGCACGTCAAAGGATTCACGAAATTGTGGCAAGAGGTGCCGGAACAATTGCGCGGCACTTACGCCGGAGTCGCGAACGAGCAGGCGATTCGTTATCTAAAAAATCTCGGCGTGACTGCAGTCGAGCTATTACCGGTGCACACGCGTCTGGATGACAAAGCGCTGGTTGATCGCGGCCTGACGAATTACTGGGGCTACAACACGATCGGATTTTTCGCGCTGCACGCGAGTTACTCGAGCAATCGGCAGCCCGGGGCCGAAGTGGTCGAATTCAAAGGAATGGTGCGCAATCTTCACGCCGCCGGCATCGAAGTGATTCTCGATGTGGTTTATAATCATACCGGCGAAGGAAGTCATCTCGGACCGACGGTGTGCTTTCGCGGCGTCGACAATCCGGCGTATTACCGGCTGCTCGCGGACAAACCGCGTTTCTATTTAGATTACACCGGCACCGGTAACACGATCGACACGCTGTGCCCGAGCACGTTGCAAATGGTGATGGACAGTTTGCGTTATTGGGTGGCAGAAATGCGCGTCGATGGTTTCCGGTTCGATCTCGCGCCGGCGCTCGCGCGCGACGGCTCCGGCTTCAATAAATTCCACGCACTCTTCAAAGCCATTCAGCAGGACCCAGTGCTTTCGCAGGTGAAATTAATCGCCGAGCCATGGGACGTTGGCGACGGCGGTTATCAAGTCGGCAATTTTCCGGTGCCCTTTTCGGAATGGAACGGAAAATTTCGCGACGCGATGCGCAGTTTTTGGCGCGGCGATGAAGGTTTTATCGGCGAAGTGGCGTATCGATTGACCGGCAGCCCCGATCTTTACCAGCACGATGGGCGCCGGCCGTACGCGAGCGTCAACTTTATTACGTCGCACGACGGATACACGCTCAACGACCTTGTCAGTTACAACGACAAGCACAACGAAGCCAACGGCGACGAGAATCGCGATGGCGACAGCCACAATCGCTCCTGGAATTGCGGGGTTGAAGGACCCACTGACGATCCCAGCATCGACAGTTTACGGCGGCGGCAGCAGCGGAATTTTTTGACGATGCTTTTTTTGTCGCAAGGCGTGCCGATGCTTTTGGGTGGCGACGAATTCGGCCGGACACAAAAAGGAAATAACAACGCCTATTGTCAGGACAACGAGATCAGCTGGCTGAACTGGCAGCGGAACGAAAAACAGAACCGGCTGTTCGAGTTCACCAAGAAATTGATTGAGTTCAGACGCGAGCATGCAGTTTTTCGACGGCCAAAATTTTTCCAGGGCCGGCGTGTTCGCGGCGGCGAGATCAAGGACGTGATGTGGTTCAATCCGGGTGGCAACGAAATGAGCGATGAGGAATGGAATTCGCCGTTCGTGCGCTGTCTTGGAATGCTGATCAGCGGCGACGCCGTTGATCTGGTGGATGCGCAAGGCGAACCCGTGCGCGACGATACTTTTCTGCTCCTGATCAACGCGCACCAGGAACCAATTCCATTCGTGCTTCCGGGCGAGGAACATCTCGAGTGGGAACAAATTCTCGAAACAACCAACGAGGATGGTTTTCTCAAGGAACCGAAGAAATTTTCGTCCGGTGACGATGTCGATCTTAATGGACGGGCGACGTATTTGTTCAAGCTCAGCCGCGGCGAACAGCCGCGCGCGCGGCAGGAATCCTGGAAAAAGCGCGCAGTTGCGCCTCCCAAAGCTGTCAGTGCGGAGGAAGAACGTGGCGTGGGCAAAGCGTAGCACGCAAATTTTTGATCAACGCAAGATTGCAACGCGGCGCGATTCTATTATAGAGAATTGGATGAGCGCTTGTTCGACGCTCGGAGACTGCCGTCTCTAGTTTCGTTATGATACCGGCTTCACTCGTCATCGTAGCAGATCGCGGCAGCTTGAAAGCGTATCAGGTCAACGAAACGCCAACTCGCGGGCCAAGTTTAAAATTGGTCCAGGCTTTCGATATCACCGACGCGCACGGCAAACTCATCGACAAGGTAACCGATTTGGCCGGACGTTTTCCTGTCACCGGAAGCGCGGGCGCGCATCGCGGAGCGGCGTCCATCGCCGAGAGTAAACTCGAAACCGAGACCGATCGCCGCATTAACAAAGAGCTGGCCGATCAAATCTCCAAAATTGTCAACGGCAGTGGGAAGCAAGGCTGGGCATTCGCTGCGGCATCCAAGATCCATTCGGCGATTGTCGATCTTTTACCCGACCGCGTCCGCAATCGAATCGTCGAGCACGTGAAATCCGATCTGGTCAAAGTCGAGCCGGCGAAATTGCCGACACATTTTCGTTCCCTTCGTCCGATTTAAGCTCGATAGTTAGTTATGCAATTGCCTGTCAACATCACCTATCGCGGCCTGGATAAATCAGACAAGATCGACGAGCTCGTGATGACTTACGCCGCGCGGCTCGATAAATTTTGCGACCACATCAACCGCTGCGACGTTGCCATCGAGCAGCCGAACCACACCCATCACAAAGGTAATCCCTACCGATGCCGGATCGACGTGACGGTAAGACCGCGCCACGAGCTCGTCAGCGACGAGAAACAAATGGACAACGGCTCGCACGAGCCGCTGAACAAAGTGATCCACGACGCGTTCAAAACGATGGAACGTCAGCTGCGCCACCTGGTCGAAAAACAAAGGCGCGAGTAGCGTTAGTGGTTAGAATCCACAGATTACACAGATTGACGCAGATTATTTGGTGAGAAGAGCTCTGCGTTTCTGAATCTGCGAAATCTGCGGACGATTTTATTTCCGTTCGGATTTCGCGTAATGCTCGGCGCCGAGAAAGTGGAGCGACACGTACGGCTCATCGCCGATGACCCAGCTGTCGTGCGGAATCGGCGGAATGTGGAAAAGTTCTCCAGCGTGTAGCTCGACAACGCGGCCATCGTCGAAGGCGGCGGTTGCCGCGCCGGAAAGCACGAGTCCGACGTGTTCAACATGACAACGCGTCGCGCCGACGGTTGGACCGAGGTGTTCGCTCCATTTCCAACCCGGCTCGTACGTCGCGCGACCGATCGTCATCCCGCCGATGTGCACTAACTCAAATTTGCCTTTCTCCATCGCTCGCACTTCGTCTGGCGAATCGAACCGTTTCAGAATCACGTTGAGTTTTTTGCGGCTCATGGTGGCTGCAGTCCTTGGTTAGATGTTGATGGGTAAGGTCATAGTTTCTCGGAACGACCAAAAAGACTTTGTCTCACCTAGGGTCCGCGAAGAAAAATAAGCAGTCCGATAATCACGATCGCCGCAATCCCGACATACATCCACATCGACGCCGTGTGCCGCGCTGTTTTGTCACTACGATGTCGCAGCTGCCTGATGCCGCTGAGGGTTGACGCAATGTCACAAACGATGACGACAAGCGATGCCACAAGTACGGTGGTGGCGAAAGCGTAATGCTCTATGAGAATCGCGGGGATCATCTAGCGAGCGAAGCTGAGCTACGACTTCCGTCTACGCAACTTCCGCTATCGACCGAATCAAATTCCGAAATATTAAGAGATATCTCGACTTCGCTCGACATGACAAAAGCGACGGTCACAGACCGCCGCTACAGAAAGCAAATGCCAGTCCAGCTCGGACTACGCCGGTGCGCCGCCGAGTGCGCCGGGGAGAGGCGGCGCCTCGGGACCGACCACAACCTGACGTGGCGGTTTTTCGGGTGCCATTTTTTCACCGGACGAAGGCGTAACAGTCGGAGGCGGGTTTCTTAATTCGCCGTGCTCGATCAATTCTTTGATCTGTGAGCCGTCGAGCGTTTCGTATTCCAGCAGCGCTTTGGCGATCGCGTCGAGGTGATCGCGATTCGCGATGAGAGCTTGTTTTGCGGTCTGGTAAGCGTCGTCGAGCAAACGGCGCACTTCGTGGTCGATTTCTTCGGCGGTCGCTTCGCTGTAATCGCGGTTGCGGGTCAGTTCGCGGCCGAGGAAAACGTAATCTTCGTGCTCGCCGTACTCGACCATGCCGAGTTTTTCGCTCATGCCCCATTCGCAAACCATCTTGCGAGCCATGGCGGTCGCCATCTTGATGTCGCCGGCAGCGCCGGTGGTGACATCGCCGAAGACAATTTCCTCAGCGACGCGGCCGCCCATTTTCACGGCCAGACTGGCAAGCAATTCGTTTTTGCGATTGGTGTATTTGTCTTCCTCCGGCAACCACATTGTCGATCCAAGCGACGGACCGCGCGGGATGATGGTCACCTTGTGGAGCGGCTCGGTGTGCGGAAGCAGTTCGAGCAAGAGCGCGTGGCCGGCTTCGTGATAAGCGGTGTTCGTTTTTTCTTTTTCGCTCAGCGCGAGACTGCGGCGTTCCTTGCCCCAACGAACTTTGTCGCGCGCTTCTTCCAGCTCCGCGAGTGTGATTCCTTTTAATCCGCGACGCGCAGCAAGCAACGCCGCTTCGTTGATGACATTGGCGAGCTCGGCGCCGGAGTATCCGGGCGTGCCGCGCGCGACCACCGCAAGATCGACGCCTTCCGCGAGTTTCACTTTCTTCGAGTGCACCCGCAAAATTTCTTCGCGGCCTTTCACGTCAGGAAGATTGACCGTGATTTGTCGATCGAAACGTCCCGGACGCAGCAACGCCGGATCGAGAACATCGGGGCGGTTGGTGGCGGCGATGATGATGACACCTTCCTGGGTGTCGAACCCGTCCATCTCGACCAGCAATGCATTGAGCGTTTGCTCGCGCTCGTCGTGTCCGCCGCCAACACCGTGACCGCGATGACGGCCGACCGCGTCGATTTCGTCGATGAAAATGATGCAGGGCGCGGATTTCTTGCCCTGCTCGAACATATCGCGGACGCGGCTCGCGCCGACGCCGACAAACATTTCCACGAAATCGGAGCCGCTGATGGAGAAGAACGGAACGTCGGCTTCGCCGGCGATCGCGCGGGCGAGCAAAGTTTTGCCGGTGCCCGGAGGGCCGACTAGCAGTACGCCTTTCGGAATTCGGCCGCCGAGTTTCTGAAATTTTTTCGGGTCGCGCAGAAACTCAACCAGCTCCTGGACTTCATCCTTGGCTTCCTCGACGCCGGCGACGTCCTTGAACGTGATTTTGTTTTTGTCACGCGCCAGCATGCGCGCCTTCGATTTGCCGAAGTTGAGCGCACCCTTGCCAGCCATGCGGATTTGCTGGCGGAAAAGAAAATAGAGAAGTGCGAGCAGAAACAGCACTGGGCCGAAGCTCAAGAGCGCCTGGCCGAACGGATGGGATTCGGAACGGATGGCCGGTTGAATTCCGGCAGCGGCGAGCTTGTCCTGCAAATTGCTGGTGAAATTGAGATAAATGACGGTGCGAAACGGCAGCTCCATGTTTTGCGCGCCGCCGGTGCCCTGCTTGATGTATTTGCCGCGCAACTGTTGGGTGGGCTGGCCTTCCTCGACGAACAAGGTAAGCGGCGAATTTTTGTCGTTCACGATTTGCTTGTTCTCAAGCAGCTCGAGGAAGCGATTGTAGGGAACGTCTTCGAGCTGCGGATAGTTCCCGCGCCAGAAGAGCATCGCGAGGGCGAAAAAGCCGAAAGCGACCGCGATCAGGATGACGCCGCGCCAATTGAAACTAGGCTCGTTGCCGCGGGGCTTGTTCTCGCGTTGGGAGTTACGATCGGATTGTGGCATAAGGGGTGCGATTACTCGCGAATACAGAGGCTACCATGAAGATGTGGCATTGCAAAAAGCAGGGTGCGGGTCGCGCCGGCACTACCGAGTCGGACGGCCATTATTTAGAAAGTGAAACGTGACAAAGAACTGGATAGACCCTCAACTCCCGCTTCGCGACTTCCTCTCCCTGACAGGAAGAGGATTGAGGGAGGTAAAACGGACATGAATTTCATCGTGCAATCGACCCGCCTTCGCCGAGGCTACGGCGTGGCAGGCATGTTCAAAGAGCGAAACGTAAAGCTCGCTGCGCTGGCCACGTTGCAGGTGCGTTGCTTAGTGACGCGATTCCTGTACTGATCCAGGTGTTGGCGAGTTTTTCCAAAGCCGACGGCGTCCTGCTGGAAGAAGAAATTGACTCGAGTCTTGGATTTTTGCGGTACGATTATCCCGAAGCCGTTTATTCCGAGCTCCGCCAACTTTTCCGGCAAGCGCTTTACGAGCAGCAAGATCTGTCGGCGATGGCGCAAAAGCTGGGCATGCAGTTGACGACCGAGCGCAAAATCATGCTCGGCGTCCAACTTTACGATCTCATTTCGCAGGCCGGGCTGAAACAGGAACAGGTGGTCGCGTTTTATTCGTTTATGTCGCAACTCGGCATGGCGGCGCAGGCGATCGACATCGTTTACCAATTGAACGCGTCCGAAGATGCCGACCCGTCGATTTATCAGCGCGGCGCGTCGCCTTTGGAATCGCTCTCGTTTGCGAGCAACGGAAAAGCGGACGTGCGGATGAGAAATCTGGCGGAGAGCGATCGGTTGATGGCGTTTCGCTACCGCGACCTGATTCTGCTCAAGAATTACAGCGGCCAAAATGTTTCCGTGCGCGGCCGGCCGCTGGTGCGCGGCGGATTCTGCCGAATTTATCCGGGGCAGCGAATCTTGGCGGGCGACCACGTGTTGACCTATCAGGAGCTGGCCCAGTATTTCAACGCCAAGAAAAACGTTTCCGTTCCGCAAATTTTCATTCGGGTCAATAAAGACGCGGACGAAGTCGGTCTCGAGCGCGCGCGGACTCGCGAAAGCGCGCTTGAGATCGCGTTCGGATTGAAAGTGCGGGTGACAGCGTTGCGCGACGTCGATGCGGTGCTCAATGGCGTGAAACTCAAATCCGGCGCGCAGGTGGAAGCGGCGCTCGACGACAAAATTCTTTTCCACAACGACAGCGAAATGGATTTGAGCGATCTGCGCCGGCGGGCACGCGCGTTCGGTGGCCGGTTTCAACTCAAGGCCTCGAAATCGGAATATTTGGTTTCGAACGATCCGAGCCGATTGCAGTCCGACGACATTTTGCTGTCGCCCGGAACGAGCGGCGACGTCTTGCTGAAAATTTTCTGCGATTATGACCAACGCGTCGGGCAATTGGAAGTGATCGAAGCGGACCGTCCGATCATGGTCGGCGATGTGGCGGTAAGATCCACCTATCCCCTGAAGGATTGCGACACGATCCGGATCGATGTCGGACAATTCCTGCGCTGCAATTTTTCGGAGCGGATCATCGAGGAAGAGCGCAATATCATTCGCACTCTAGAGGTGAGCGAGGTGACCCATCGTTTCAGCAGCGGCGACACCGGTCTGGAAGGAAATTCATTTGCACTGACGCGTGGGGAGCTGGTGTGCGTGATGGGTGCGAGCGGTTCGGGCAAAAGCACGTTGCTCAGAGTGCTCGCCGGGCAACTTCAGCCGACGAGCGGGCAGGTTTTTCTGAATGGTCGTTCGCTCTATCCAAGCCTGGACGACCTCAAGAAATACATCAGCTACATCCCGCAAGAGGACGCGTTCGACGAGCATTTGACGATCGGTGAGAATTTGCAATTCGCAGCTGCGATTCGTTCGCCCCATCTTTCGCGGCGCGATCGAAGGCGCCGACTGGAAGCGAAACTGGTCGAGCTTGGGTTGGGCGAACGCCGCCACGCGGTCGTCGGGGCCGCGATCAAAAAGACGTTGAGCGGCGGCGAGCGCAAACGACTCAACATCGGCCTCGATATGATCGGAATGTCGGACGTTTATCTTTTCGACGAGCCGACGTCGGGTCTTTCATCCAAAGATTCCGAACACGTCCTCGAGATCATTCGATCGATGGCGCACAACAAAATCATCATCGTCACCATCCACCAGCCGAGCTCGAAGCTGTTCCAATTATTTCACAAGGCGCTCCTGCTCGACAAAGGCGGCCGGCTGGTCTTTTTCGGGACGCCGACGGAAATGCTTCGCTATTTTGCCGAAGCCGAACACCAGCACCAGTTCGGCGCGGATCTCGGTGCCTGTCCGTCGTGCGGGACGACGCGACCGGAATTTATCTTCGACGTCCTGGAAACGCCGCTGCGCGATTTGAGCGGCGACATTATTTACGAGGAGAACAGCCGCGGCCAGTTGGTGGCGGCGCGCCGTTATTCGCCGGAGTTCTGGCGCGACAAGTACGAAGCGTTTCGCCTGATCCAAGACGTCAAACAAGTTTCGTTGCGCCGCGAACAAGCGCCCCTGCTGCCATCGGCGCCGGTGCAAAAACGAAAACGCGGGCCGATTCGGTGGCGCGACGAGTGGACGCAGTTCCGCGCGCTGATGCGGCGCTCGTTCATTAGTAAGTTGCGTAACCGCGCGAACATTTGGATCACCACCTGCGCCGCGCCGGTACTGGCGCTTTTGATTGGCTCGCTCCTGCGTTATTCGGAAAGCGGGAAATACGATTTCGCGTCAGCCTTCCACATTCCGACATATCTTTTTCTTGGATTGTTGGTGGCGATGTTTCTTTCGCTGACCAACAGCGCCGACGACATCATCCGCGATCGGCCAACGCTCCAGCGCGAGCGCAATCTCGACGTCCGATTGCCGTACTACATCTTTGCGAAGATGTCTTCATTGTCGGTTTTCGCGCTGATCCAATGCGTGCTGTTCGTCTTGATCGGCAATTACGTCCTCGAGGTTCGGGGCATGTTTTGGGTGCATCTGGCGTTGATGTTCATGACCGCAGTCGGAAGTCTTGCGCTCGGCCTTCTCGTTTCGTCGCTCGTTTCTGACGCCAAAACCGCGGCCAACATCGTGCCGCTGGTTTTGATTCCGCAGATTCTAATGAGCGGCGCTCTAATTAAATACGAAGACATGAACCGCAACTTCAGCCTGGTTTATTCGCTGGCGAACTCGCGCTGGTTTCAGGAACATCCGACCAAAAAAATGGAGCGCAACTTGGAGGTGCCGTTCGTCTGTCAGTTTATTCCGATGCGCTGGTCGTACGAAGAGATTATCGTGGCGCAATCGAAACGTAATCCACTGACTTCCCGACAGGAGCGCTCGCAGCGCGAAATCGATTCCATCGTCGCGAAACATCGACAGGACCCGGCCGAAGGGAAGCGGCTCGGTGAGCTGAAAGAAGTTCTGGCGTTTTTGTCCGGGCTCGAAGCGAAGTCGCCCGACGAGCTCGATCATTATCTCAAGCAGGTTGATCAAGTGCTCGATCGAAAACGGTCGTTTGATTCGGCCGCCTTTAAGAACGCGAAGGGAACGATCACGGCCGAGCAGGTTTACGTGAACCAAAAAGTTTCCGATCTGATTTCAAATGCGGAGATGGAGCAAAGCGATTATCGCCTCAGCAGCCGGCCAAATGTTTTTTTCGGCGCGGAAAAACGTTACCTCGGAGTCAAGATCAGTGTCTTTGTTTTCAACACGATTGTGCTGATTGGATCCACATTTGGCCTGCTCGGTTTGCTCTATTGGATCCTGCGCCGGCAGCTCGAAGTGCGACGAACCTAGGTTCTGTCATTTCGAGCGGAGCGACAAATCTCTCACAGACTCGTTGATCACGCTTACTAGCTTGTGTGATCCAGGCTCCCATTTTGGGGGTCCCGCGCTTGCGCTCGGGATGACACGTCCGTGGTAACGATTCGCTGTTTTAGTTGGCAAGCGGTGCGCTTGCCCTACAATTACAGAGCAGTATGACGAAAACGAATAACGAAACGCGACTCATTGTCGCGCCAAGCGACATCGATGCGGACATGTTTTACGCGACAAAATTCTGGGCGGGCGATCCGTTCATTTTTCTCGAGCAAAATGGAAAGCGCACAATCGTTTTGAGCGATCTCGAGATGGATCGCGGCCGAAGGACGGCCAAGGTCGACGAGTTTGTTTCGTTCAACCAACTCGAGCGAGAAGTGCAGGGCAAATCAAGACAAGCGCCGCCTTATGAAAAAGTGCTGGCGCATTTTCTTCGTCAACGCGGAGTAAAAAACGCGCTTGTGCCGGCGAATTTTCCGCTCGGCTTCGCCCGCGCGCTCGCCAAGGACGATGTCGATCTTGCAACAACAAACGGGGTCTTCTGGCAGGAGCGCGAAGCGAAGACGGACGATGAGCTGAAGCTGATCGGTCGTGCGTTGCGCATTACCGAAACCGGTTTGGCCCGCGCGATGGAAGTTTTGAAGGCGTCCAAACCGGCCGGAAAGAGATTGCGCTGGTCAGGCAAGACGCTCACCTCCGAAATGCTGCGCGCGGAAATCGATTCCGCAATGCTACGTGCCGGCGGAACGCCGACGAACACCATCGTGGCCGGCGGCGATCAGGCTTGCGATCCGCACGAGCGCGGGTTCGGTCCGCTCTACCCTAATTCTTTGATCATCCTCGATATTTTCCCGCGCGACGCGAAGACCGGTTACTGGGGCGATTTGACGCGCACCGTCGTGCGCGGACGCGCTAGTGACGCGCAACGCAAGCTCTGGGAGACCGTCAAGGAAGGGCAGGAGCTCGCGCTCCGAGAAATCAAAGCCGGGATCGACGGAATGAAAATTCACAAGGCGATCCAGCAGCTTTTCAAGAAGCGCGGCTATCCCACCGAAGTTCGCAAAGGGAAACACGTTGGATTTTTCCACGGCACCGGCCATGGGCTCGGCCTGGAGATCCATGAATATCCGCGGTTGCAAAAGGTGACCCTGAAAGATCGACAAGTGCTGACGGTCGAGCCGGGACTTTATTATCCCGGACTCGGCGGAGTCCGGCACGAAGACGTGGTCGTAGTGACGAAGACCGGCTGCAAGATTCTCTCGCGTTTTGCGAAGCAGTTGGAAATCTGAACCCGCGCTTTTCCGCGTGTCGTCATTCCGAGCGAACGCGAGGAATCTCCCAAGCGGAGGATGTGGTATTCTCGTTCGCGAATGAGCATCATCGGCAATCGGCGTGACGCGCGTATTTCTGTGGGATTCCTCACTCTGTTCGGAATCTCAACGCATCTGCCGAAAGCCCTGGGGGAATGAACGAAGCTCACAGTTGAGCGTCTAAACTAACCAATTAGATTACCACAGGCATGTTCTACCCAATTGGCTTCGGCGGTCAGCACTGGTTTCTCTACCTGATTGTTCCGGCAATTCTGGGAATCTGGGCGCAGATTCGGGTGACCGGGGCGTTCAATCGCTGGGGAAAAGTCCGGGCCAGCTCGAACATTACCGGGGCCGAATGCGCGCGCGAGATTTTGCAGGCCGCGCAAATCCACGATGTCGATGTTGTCGAAACAAACGATTTCCTCGGCGACCACTACGATCCGACAAAGAAGAAGCTTTGTCTTTCGACCAACGTTTACAACACACCATCGGTTGCTGCTCTCGGGATCGCGGCTCACGAGACCGGGCATGCGATTCAGCACGCGAAAGCGTACGCGCCGCTGAAAGCGCGAATGGCGATTGTGCCGGTGACAATGGTTGCTTCACAGATGCTGCCATTCATTATCATCGGCGGCTTTTGGTTCCGCATTGCGGGCCTGATCACGCTCGGAATTTATTGTTATCTCATCCTCGCCATCTTCCAATTGATCACGTTGCCGGTGGAATTTGACGCTTCGCGGCGCGCGAAAATTATTCTGCAACAAATGCACATCGTGCAGCCCGGCGAAGAAGTCGCCGGGGTGAACAACGTGCTCAACGCCGCCGCGCTGACCTACGTCGCGGCCTTCATCGCCGCGCTGGGCAACTTGCTTTGGTTGATGTCGATGCGCGACCGGCGCGATTGATCGCGCGGCTTGAAGAAGATGAATCCTGCGATCGCGTTACCGCAAGCTCGACGCCTGACCGATTTGTTGTCGTCCGGGTCGGATGCCGGTGTTAAGTCTAAAAGAAACGCGATGGACCAGCCTCGGACCGACGAAGACCAGCAATTGGTGGCGCGCACGCAAGAAGGCCACGCGAGCGCCTTCGATGAGCTGGTGGTGAAATACACGCCGCGTCTTTACGGCTTGGTCTACAACATGACCTCGAACCACGAGGACACCAACGACCTGTTGCAGGACATTTTCGCCAAGGCTTACAAGGCGATCCGTGGATTTCGCGGGAAGTCTTCCTTTTACACCTGGATCCATTCGATTGCGGTGAACATGACGCTGAATTTCCTCAAAAAACGCGGCCGCCGTTTTCAGCTCAGCCTGGACGATGTCGATACCAGCATTCAAAACGACAAGGAATTTCTCGAGGCCACCGCCTCCAGCAGTCCGGTGCGGGAAGCCGACCTCTCTGAGCTGCAAAAAAGGTTGAACGAGGCGATGATGAAATTGTCTGATGAACACAGAGCAGTGGTCACCATGTTCCATATTCAGGGGATGCCCCACGCAGAAATCAGTAAAATCTTGCGTGTTTCAGAAGGCACAGTACGATCCAGGCTGTTCTACGCCAACCGGCAACTGCAAAATTATTTAGACGAGTTTCGAAAAAATCCGGTCACCTGATCAACGCCAATGGACGAATTCAACGACAACCAAATAACGAAGCTGCTTCGGTTGAAACGCTACGAACAACCGCCGCCTAGTTACTTCGAAAATTTTCTGCACGAATTCCATCGCCGGCAACGTGATGAACTTTTGCGGCAGCCGCTCTGGCGTATTTGTGTCGATCGGGCCCGCGATTTCGCGTTCTCCTTCAACCTCTCAACCCTTACTTCTTATCCAGTTGCGGTTACAGCTGTGCTCGTTTGTGCGGCAGTCATTTCACTCAAGATTTATCAGACGCCACAGCCGGCGACGGTTGCCGTCAAAGATCAACAGGTGTTGGTCGTGCCTGCCAGCACTGAACCGGAGTGGACTCTGGCATCGCCGGCGGCGACACGGGTCTTTAACACGCGGTCGCTTCGCAATCTGACGGAAAGCGCCCAAACTCACCGGAGCGGCACACCTCGCTACGTGCTCGACAGCGTGCCTGTGAGTTATGAGACGACTTTCAAGTTCTAGTTCGGTCGACGGGTTTCGTTTGCTGGCAAAACTTGCGTTTTTCGCCGCGGCGGCTTCGCTTTCTGCGCAGCCAGGACCGGAATCGGCGACCACCATTAGTCGCGAAGTCAAAGACGTTTTCGAACGTTGCGCCAAAGCCGTAGTTAAAATCGAGGCGACCGATCAACACGGCGAACTTTCCGGCACTGGGTTCTTTGTCGATCCGACCGGCACGCTTTACACCGCCTATTCGGTGGGCGGTGAAGCGGAGAACGTGACGGTTGAATTCAAAGGAAAAAAATATCCAGCCAGGCAACTCCTGGCTGATCTCCGTAGCGGCATCGCCATGTTAAAAGTGGATTTGGCCAGCCCGGCACTGCCGATCGGCAGCTCGGACCAACTTGAAATCGCCACGCCCGTCGTTGCGATTGGTTACCCGCTCGATCTCGCTGAGACGCCGAGCTTTGGCATGATCGGGGGATTCGATCGCAAATGCTTCGGCGGATATTTTTCAACCAAGCATTTGCGAGTAAATCTGCCGCCGCAACGCGGCGAAGGCGGCGCTCCCCTTTTGAATTTTAAAGGCGAAGTCGTCGGAATTCTCCTCTACAGTTTCGAAAATAATTCCTCCTGTTACGCGTTGCCGATCGAGGCAGCGGAAAAAATCCGCAATGATTTTGTGCGCTTCGGCGAAGCGCGGCATGGTTGGATCGGCGCCAACGTGACAGAAGCGGCTGAGCCAGTGGAAGGCTCGCGGGCGGTCACCAAAGATGTCGTGAAAGACACGCCGGCGGCTGAATCGGGAATGAAACCGGGCGACATTGTTCTTCAAATCGGACGGACGAAAGTGCACGAACCCGAAGATATCCTCGACGCTTCATTCTTTCTTACCGCCGGCGAAGTGGTGCCGATCACGGTGATGCGCGGCAATGAGAGACTGACATTCAACGTGCACGCCGATGTTCATCCTGCCATTAGGGGCATGCCGCACCTACCAGGCTTGCCGGCTCTCCCATCATTGATAGCTGCGCCTCCTACTCAGACGAACCGCGCCATGCCGCTCAATCTGCAATCAGCGCCGGAACGAACGCCGTGAGGTAGGGGGCGGTTCACCGAACCCGCCCGCGGGCGATTGAGGTCAATCGCCCCTACTACAATTTGCGAAACTCCTTTTCGTCGATGACACGGACGCCGAGTTCTTTCGCTTTGTCCAGTTTGCTGCCGGCTTCTGCGCCGGCCAAGACGTAATCCGTTTTCTTACTCACGCTGCCGCTGACGTGACCGCCGAGTGCTTCAATTTTTTCGGTTGCTTCTTCGCGCGTCATCGACGGCAATGTGCCGGTAAGGACAAATGTTTTTCCTGCGAGCGGCAACTCGGCCATTTTTTTGGCGGACACTTTTTCGGTTTTTGGATGAATCTGTAATTGCTTCATCCGCTGAAGGATTTTCTTTCCCTCGGCTGACCCGAAAAAATCGAGAACGCTTTTCGCCACTACTGGTCCGACTTCGGTTACGATACCGCCGTGCTTGTTGATCTTGCTCTTTGACGCCTCGGCAAAACCGGATTTGATCAATCGCTCAGCAATTTCTTTCGCCGCCTGCTTGTCGCCTTTGCTTTCGTGGTAAGCGATCACGTCGCGGAGAAGCTTCGAGTTCGCCACGTCTTCGATTGCTTCGTGAAAACGCGCCAGGTCGGTTGCGGTTGTTTTGCCCACGTCGGGAATCGCCAGCGCAAAAAACCAGCGCGAAAGCGGGAAAGTTCGCGCGCGTTCGATCGATTGGATCGCTTTGGTGGCATTTTTCTCCCCGAAGACGCGCGGATTTTCTTCAGTGCCGAGATTCAACTTGGCAAGTTGCGCTGGTTTCAGTTCGAACAGATCGAGCGGCTCGCGCACGAGGCCGCGCTCAACCAGTTTGTCGGCGACGATTCCGCCGACACTTTCAATATCGAGTGCGCCGCGCGCGGCGAAAAATTCCAATCGGCGGGTGGCTTGGGCAGGACAACGAATGTTCTCGCACCGCCAGGCTACGAATTCGGGATCGCGCCGAACTTCTCCGCCGCAAACTGGACATTTCCCGTGAATGTGTTTGAGAAAATCGAACGGCTTGGCGTTGCGCGGCCGTTTCGATTTCACGACTTCGACGACAGCCGGAATGACTTCGCCGGCTTTTTCGATCACGACGGTGTCGCCGATGCGAATGTCCTTGCGCTTGATCTCGTCCTCATTGTGCAACGTCGCCCGCGAGACGGTGCTGCCACTGACGAGCACCGGTTCGAGCACGGCCACTGGCGTGAGAATCCCGGTTCGTCCGACTTGAACTTTGATGTCGAGCAACTTCGTTTCGACGCGCTCGGCGGCGTATTTGTAAGCGATCGCCCACCGCGGTGATTTCGCGGTGAATCCGAGCCTCTCACGTTGCTCGAGGGCATCGACCTTAATGACAGCGCCGTCGGTCTCGTACGGAAAATCATGTCGGATGCGGTCGAGCTTGCGAATGGCATCCAGAATTTTCTCAATCGAATCAGCCAGCCACCAATTCTCGTGGGTCGGCAGTCCAAGCCTTTTGAACAACGGAAAAACTTCGGAATGAAGATCGACATCCACGCTTTCGGTTGCGCCGGTTCCGTAGAAAACAATTCCGAGCGGACGCTGCGCCGCGATTTTGGGATCGAGATGCTTGAGCGAACCGGCGGCGGCATTTCGTGGATTGGCAAACAACGGTAATCCGGCAGCTTTTCGCTCATTGTTCAGCTTCTTGAAACCGTCTCTGTCGAGGTAGGCTTCGCCGCGAACTTCGAAAAGCTTTGGGGCAGCGCCGCGCAATTGGTGCGGCACCGAGCGAATCGTTTTGATGTTTTGGGTGATGTCGTCTCCGACCAAACCGTCACCGCGGGTGGCTGCGTATTTGAGCCGGCCGGTCTCGTACATCACCGACACAGCCACGCCGTCCACTTTCGGTTCGATCACGACCGGAATCTTTTCGTCAGGCAAAAGACGCGTGATGCGTTTGTAGAAGTTCGCGACCTCATCCTCGGAATAAGTGTTGTCGAGACTAAGCATTGGGACCCGATGCTGGATTTGGGCGAATGCCTGAAGCGGTTTGCCGCCGACGCGTTGAGTGGGTGAATCAGGCGTTACCAAGTCGGAAAATTTCGCTTCCAGATCGACAAGCTCTTTGTAAAGCCGGTCGTATTCGCGATCGCTGATCGTCGGCGCAGCTTCTTCGTAATAACGTCGATCGTGCTTCCTAATCTCGTCTCGGAGTTGTGCGATTCGCTTCGCCGCTTGAGCCTCGTCTTTGGCCATGAAGCATGATACAAACAGGGCAAAGATCGACAATGAACGGCGGCGAAAAAATCCTGGGCGTGGAGGGCGGCGGGACTAAGACATCGTGGGTTCTGGTCAAGCGAGCGGAGAATGAGCTCCGCGTTTTGGACCAGGGGAAGTTGCCGCCGGCGAACTTTCGCCTCGCCACCGCGGATCAGTTGCGCGCGATGTTTAATGAGCTGCCGAAAGAAATCAATCGTGTCGGACTTTTCCTGGCCGGTTGTGGCACCGAAGGAGATCGACAATCGCTCACCCGGCTTTGCGCCGAAGTTTGGCCGCAGGCGAAAATTGTGGTCGGGAGCGATCGCGATTCCGGTTTGGCCGCAGCGCTGGGGCATGGCGACGGAATTGTTGTTAACGCCGGAAGCGGCTCGTCCATCACTGGTCGTCGCGACAAGCGAATCGAGAATGCGGGTGGATGGGGACACATTCTGGGCGATGCCGGCGGCGGTTATTTTCTCAGCTTGCAAGCCCTGCGCTTGATCCTCCGCGAATACGATCTCCGCCGCGGCGAAGTCCAGTTCACTACCAAAATTTTGCGCGCATTGGCGATGAGCAATCTGAACGAACTGGTGCGCTGGGCGCAGACCGCCGACAAGATGGAGGTGGCAATGCTGGCCCCTGTCGTGTTTGAAGCAGCGGCTGGCGGCGACTCACGCGTCATGGAAATTATCGAAGAAGGCGCACGCTTTCTTTGCGAATACGCGGAAGCAGTCGCGACCAGACTCCAAGTGCTGGCACCGAAGGTCGTGCTGCTCGGGGGACTGTTTCACCGGGACTCGATTTATAACCACGCATTTCGACGGCGTTTGAAAAAAACGCTGCCCGATGCGCGGGTGGCGAATTCCGAGCGAGCACCCGAATTTGGCGCGGCCTGGTTGGCCGCGGAAATGCAAAGCTGGCCTGAAATTCATTCCCAGCCTGCGGCGGACAAAATCGACAACCTGGCAGCGGCATTGACCGAGCGACGCAATCCGCGTTCGGAAAATCTCGAGAAAGTGAGCGCGCAGGATTTTGTGAAGCTGTTTGTCGATGAAGAAAAATTTGTCGGAGAAGCGTTGCACGCGGCGATTGTCGATCTTGCCCGCGCGATTGAGCTAGTTACTGAGTCGCTGCGCAAAGGCGGACGATTGTTTTATGTCGGTGCCGGCAGCAGTGGCCGTCTTGGCGTGCTCGATGCCAGTGAAATTCCGCCCACCTTCGGCGCGTCGCCCGAACTCGTCCAAGGCATCATTGCCGGCGGCGCCACCGCTCTGCATCGGAGCGTGGAAGGCGCGGAAGATGAGGGAGGCAACGGCGCGTTGGCAATTGATCGACGCGGCGTGAAAGATGTCGACGTCGTCATCGGCATCACGGCGAGCGGTCGCACCCCTTTCGTGCTCGGCGCGCTAGCGCGAGCAAAATCGTTGAGCGCGAAGACTATTTTGCTGAGCTGCAATCCGGCTCGTGACCAGAAAGCAGTTGTCGATCTTGCAATTGATCTGGCGGTCGGTCCCGAGATTTTGACCGGATCAACGCGCTTGAAAGCTGGAACCGCCACCAAGATCGCGCTCAATATCATCAGCACCGGTGCGATGGTCGCGCTCGGCAAAGTCCGCGGCAATTTGATGATCGACCTGAACGCGTCGAGCACGAAATTGCGCGACCGCGCGACACGCATGGTCGCTGAGCTCGCGCAGTGCGACTACGATTCGGCGCGCATGCAACTGGAAGAGAGCGGTTGGGACTTGCGCGCCGTCCTTAAGAAAACCGGCCAATAGTAAAATCGATCCGCCACCGGTCCGCCACGGGACGGATTCGTCCGACCGGCGAAATGGATTCGCCGTGGCGAACAATCCTCCGTGCAATTTTCGGTAAGCGCGACCGCGAGCGTTGACGCGAACCATTGACAACAACCGCAAACGAAAGGTTTTTTATGCTTTGGACTATCTTTGTTATTCTGCTGATTCTCTGGCTTCTCGGTTTTATCGGCTTCCATGTTCTCGGCGCTTACATTCATTTGCTGCTCCTCATCGCGCTGGTCGTGCTCATTATCCAATTGATTAGCGGTCG
>WNFO01000471.1_pt1 | contig 29005 bp, 23 predicted proteins | sample 5400251 | NCBI WGS metagenome assembly WNFO01 (sample SAMN13153354, study PRJNA577476) | soil metagenome | isolation source: 100 cm saprolite under Madrone tree | place: USA:California | collected 2016-06-14
CATTCGATCGCCCGGCGAAGTTGAAGGTCCGTCAGCCGCCCACTGCTCATCCGTTTCGTGGAGACAATTTCTCGAACACGATGATGTCGTGCACGACTCGGCGCTCGCGCTGTCGGTCGGGCTCCGGTAGCGCGCGTAAAGCGGCCAGCGCCGGCGCGACGATGGTTTGCCACTTGCCCGTATCGAGATCCCAGAGCTTGCAGAAATCTCGGCGCTCGATGCCCGCGGTGGCCTCGAGGGGAGATTCCCAATAGACATCAGTCGAGCGCTCGACGATTCCGGCGAGGTGAAACCCGGCTTCCTCAGCCAGCGGCACGATACGTTTTGGATCGTCCCGCGGCCGCATGCCGCCACGGAGCTGCAGGTCCATCTCCCGCAGGATCACGGCAATGTCGTCGTGCTCGCGGTCGTACGTCGAAGTGAGCTCTGTGACGTAGCGACCGCCTGGGCGGAGGACGCGCATCACTTCGCGGAGCACCGCCGCTGGATCGGCGACCAGATGCAGCACCCAGACCGAGTAAGCGTCGTCCACGACGCCAGACGCGAATGGCAATGCGAGGGCGTCCGCGCGGGCAACCGCGAGCTTGCGACTTCGGGCCTGCTGCAGCATCTGGACTGAGATATCAACTCCCAATACACATCGCCCGCCGGCCTGCAGCGCCGCCCCAACGAGTCCGGTGCCGACACCAATCTCAAGCGTGAGACCTGATGCCGCAAACCAAGGCTCTAGCGCCTCCGCGCACAGCTTCCCGCGCTTTTCGCCACCTCGTGTCTCGTCATAGATCGCGGCCGCCCGATCGAATGAGATTGACAAGACTCGGTGGCCCTCTCAGTGACCTTTGATCGTCCGCTTGATTTTCACCTTGTCGAGGTTCAGCCATTTGGCGAGCGCCTGCAACTCGGAGCGACAAGCGTCGACGTCTCCGGCGGTTGCGCCGACCTCCATGCGCAGCGCGGGCACTGCGAGCACGCCGTCCTTTCGGTCCGCTTTGACATCGGCTTTCGCCACCAGCCGATCCCCGTGTAGCAGCGGCAGCACGTAGTAGCCCCACTTTCGCTTGGCCTTCGGGACGTAGATCTCGAGCTTGTAATCGAAGCCAAACAGTGCGAGCGCGCGCTCGCGGTCATAGACAAGTCGATCGAACGGTGACAGCAAGGCAGTGCGGCCTTCAAAGGGCCGCTCGAGCAGCTCAGCATCGGCGACCCAGGGACCTTTCACGCCCTCGACCTCCACCTGTGTCCCGATGGCGCCGACCGACTTTGGTCGAGCGATCCCCAATGAACGCAGCCTGCGTTCGGCGAGGATTCGCTTGGCCTCAGTTGCCGGAATCTCCGGCATGTCATTCGGGAGGACGCGCGAGGCCAGGTCCCAGATTCGCTCGTTGCCCTCGCGCCTTGTAACGGCAAGATCGCCGCGTGCCCACAGAAATTCGAGCATCTGACTCACGTTTCGTTCGTGCGTCCAGCCACTGGAATGCCAAGCGACCTGCGCGCGATCTTCGAGTTCCCGTGAGCGCAGCGGGCCGCGAGCCTTCAACTCGGTCATGACATAGTCACGAAACGGCTGGTTGGCCGCGAGCCAGTCGCGCCGGCTACCTTCCGGTGGCCACGCCATCATCACCGGCTGGTACAGGGGGTAGTCGGCGGCCGGGTAGATGAATGCCCGGTACTCGAAGAGAAGGCGATCTCGGATCAGCCCTGCCAGCTCTTCGGGCCGAAACCGCCCGCCGAGCCTGCTCCACAGGACGATATGTTCGCTGCGCGCCACCGCGGCGGTCGGATCGATTTGCAGAAATCCGAGCCTCGAGACCGTGTCGAGGATGTCTCGCGGGCGCTCGTCATCGAGAAGCTGAGCCATGACCGCGATCTGGCGCGCCCGCTCCTGCGTGAGACGAATCACGGCCTAGACCCTACCTAAACGACCCGGCTATCTTGTCCGAGATGCGGCTCCGAATTGCAGGCGTACTGGTGCTCCTGATCGCCGCGTTCCTGACCTTCAACTTCTTCCGTCCCATTCCGGCCGTGCCGGTCACGGCGGCGGTGCCAGGCCAGTCCACGACGGCCGGAACTGTGCCTGCGCTTCCATGGCCCAGAGTGGGTTCGGCTGCGGTAGCCGTCTCCGGGCTCGGCATGCTCGCGAACTCCGGGAGCGAGACCGCCATGCCGGCCGCGAGTGTCGCCAAGGTGATGACGGCGCTCCTCGTCCTCGAAGACAAGCCGCTGAAGAGGAACGAGCAGGGCCCGTCGATCCTGATCACAGAGCAGGACGTGCGCGTCTACCAGGCCGACAAGACGGATCAGCAGTCTGTGGTGGAGGTCACCGCTGGAGAGCAGCTTTCCGAGTTCCAGGCGCTCGAAGGTTTGCTGATACCGTCCGCCAACAACTTCGCTACCACGCTGGCCAATTGGGACGCCGGCTCCGCCGACAAGTTCGTCGCCAATATGAACAAGCGGGCGAAAGACCTCGGCCTGAGCCATACCAAGTTCGCCGATTCTGCCGGCGCCTCGGCCCAGACCGTGAGCACGCCGAGCGACCTCGTTGCGCTGGGTATGACGGCAATGAACCAGGATGTATTCGCACAGATCGTCGCGACCGGCTCGGCCAAGCTGCCGGTCGCAGGCACCGTCTACAACGTCGACTATGCGCTGGGCCAGAGCGGAATCATCGGCATCAAGACCGGCTCCGGGTTCCAGGGAGCCAACTTCCTGTTCGCCGCATCCACAACCTTGGGCAGCTTCACCAAGATCGTCTTCGGTTGCGTCATGGGCCTGCCAACGCTGGACGATGCGTTCGCGGCCGCGAAGGCGCTCATCGCGGCGGTGCAGCCGAACCTGGTCGTGAAGCGCATCCTGTCCAAATACCAGGCCGTTGGCAGCTATGAGCTTCCGTGGGGCGGTCGCTCTGATCTTCTCTCCAGCGCGAATGTCGACCTCATCGAGTGGCCGGGCATGATCTTGAGGCAAAGCGTGCGCGCGCCTGCACTCACGATCACCCAGCCGATACCACCCGGTACGGCCGAGGGAGCCCTACACGTCGTGCTGGGCGACTACAACTTCGACGTCAGCCTCACCACTGCTGATGCGCTGTATCCGCCAGGCAGGTTCTGGAGACTCACCCGAATCTAGCCGTCCTGTTACGTGGCCGCCGATGGTGGCGTTTGCATGACAGGAGGATCTGCAAACATGCCATCGACTCTTCGCACCGTCGCGTTTTCGGCTGGCGTCGCCACGCTCTGCGCGCTCGCCGCGACGCTCGCGGTGCTAGCGGTCACCAGGCCTTCGATACTGCTCGCCGCGCCATCGGCCTCGTCGACCACATCGACGTTCGACCCGGGTGTGATCACCAGCGGTGACGGGCTCGTGTCCAAGAAGCCGGACCTCGCGCTGATTTCGGTCGGTGTCGAATCAAAGGAAAGCACCGCCGCCGCGGCGCAGCAAGACCTCGCCGCCAAAGCGGGCAAGCTGATCGCGCGCGCGAAGGCCCTTGGTATCGTGGACAAGGACGTCAAGACCTCTGGATATTTCGTCGGGCCGAACTACATTTCGTCCAATACCATCGACGGCTATCGCGCCTTCGAGCAGCTCCGCCTCAAGTGGCACGACGTCGACACGGTCGGCAAGACGCTGGACGCGCTGGTGCAGGAGGGCGGAGGCACGCAGATCAGCGTTGGCTTCACTCTGGCCGACCCCAAGGTGGCGCAGGCGGAAGCGCGGAGCCTCGCGATCGGAGACGCCCGCTCTCGGGCTCAGGCGATGGCCGGGGCCGCGGGAGTGAAGCTCGGCAAGGTGCTTCGCGTAAGCGACCTGAGCGTCACCGGCTACCGATCTGCGAATTACGACCTCGGCGCTGCGGCTGCGCCGGCCTCAACCCAGATCCCTGTGGGACAGCTGGATGTACAGGTGTCGGTCGAGGTCGACTTCGCGATCGACGGCTAGCAGCCCGCGCCGTTCGCGTGCGCGGTGATACAAACAGCCCTGATGGCGGCCCCTGAAGCGTCGTTCACGACGAGGCCCGAGCTCAAGGGCACGTTTGGCATGGTGAGCTCGACGCACTGGCTGGCCACCGAGTGCGGCATGGCGACGCTCGAGATGGGCGGCAACGCATTCGATGCCGCCGTCGCTGCGGGCTTCGTGCTTCAGGTCGTCGAGCCTCATTTGAATGGGCTCGGCGGCGAAGTCCCCATCATCCTGTGGGACGCATCCCGCAAACGGGTTGAGGTGATCTGTGGCCAGGGGCCAGCCCCGGCGGCAGCAACGATCGCGCGCATGAGGTCACTGGGGATCGATGACATTCCGGGAACCGGCCTGCTTGCCGCATGTGTACCGGGCGCGTTCGCAGGCTGGATGACGCTACTTCGCGATCACGGCACGCGCCGGTTGGAGGACGTTCTGCGGTTCGCGATCGAATACGCGGAGTCCGGATATCCGCTGGTGCGGCAGATCGCCGACGTGCTCGCGGCGGTTGAGGGCCTGTTCACAAGCAGCTGGCCGACTTCGGCTTCGCTGTACCTGCACGCCGGCGTGCCGGCCGCGGGCAGCCGGTTTCGCAATCCCGATCTCGCCGCCACCTTCAAACGGCTGCTGAGCGAAGCAAAAGCGTCGGGCGCAGGGCGCGAGCGGCAGATCGAAGGAGCTCTGAACGCGTTCTACTCCGGCTTCGTCGCGGATGCCATAGACGGCCACAGCCAGCACGAGCTGATGGACAGCACCGGGGCGCCTCATCAGGGCCTTCTTACCGGCGCCGACCTGGCTCGCTTCAAAGCGAGTCACGAGCAGCCGCTAACTGTCGACTTTGCCGGCTGGACGGTGGCCAAATGCGGGCCCTGGAGCCAGGGGCCCGTATTTCTCCAGCAGCTGCGCCTGCTCGAGACCGTCGATCTGGCCCAGGCCGGTTTTCTCACCGCCGATCACATTCATACCGTTGTCGAGGTCGCGAAGCTCGCGTTCGCTGACCGCGAGGCGTGGTACGGGGACCCCAAATTCGTCAGCGTGGATCTCGAGCGCCTGCTCTCGCCCGACTACGCCGGTGAGCGCCGCCGGCTTATCGGTCGGAGCGCATCTCTAGAGCTCCGGCCTGGAACGCTCGACGGCAAACAGCCGCTGCTTCCTCGGCGCTCGGCGCAAATTGTCGCCGAAGGTCACTGGACCGGCACCGGCTCCCAAGCGACCGGAGGAGTGCGCGGGGACACGGTTCACGTCGCGGTCGCTGATCGCCATGGAAACCTGGTCGCGTGCACGCCAAGCGGAGGCTGGCTGCAGAGCTCTCCTGTCATCGACGGCCTGGGCTTCTGCCTGGGGACGAGGGCGCAGATGTTCAACCTCGATCCCGATCACCCCAATCGCGTCGAAGGCGGCAAACGGCCGCGTACCACCCTCAGCCCGACTCTCGCGCTCCGTGATGGCGAGCCGAGGATCGCGTTCGGCACTCCCGGCGGCGATCAACAGGATCAGTGGACGCTCGAATTCTTCCTGGCGCACGTCGTTTTCGGCCACGGTCTGCAGGCCGCGAATGACGCGCCTATGTTCCACACCTCGCACTTCCCGAGCTCCTTTGCGCCGCACGAGGCGCATCCGGGCCGAATGCACCTCGAATCAAGAATCGACGCTTCGGTCATGAGTGAGCTTCGCCGGCGCGGACATGAGGTCATCGAGACGGGCCAGTGGTCGCTCGGTCGGATCTGCGGGGTGGGCCGCGACCCCGATTCAGGCTTCATCTCCGCGGCGGCCAGCCCGCGCGGTGGCACCGCTTACGCCGCCGGTCGGTAGAAAAGAGCGTTCGCGTCCGCAGCCTTCGGCCGAGGCCCTCCGGGCAGCCTGACTGCACGATTGGGCGTCAGGTGACTTATCTTCGCGCCCATGATCAAGGTCTATCCGGATCGCCCGCTGGCCGCGTTGCTCCGCGTGCTGGCCGATGTAGTCACGACGAGCTGGACGGTTGCCTGGGCGGTCCTGGGGTGGCTGATCTACAAGACGGTTCTCGGCCTGGAGGTGATCGCCGACGGGCTGGTGAGCACCGGGACCACGTTCAACGGCTGGATCATGCAGTTTCGAAACGCCATCCCGGGCGGCATCCCCGGAGTGACGCAGTTCTTGATCAACATCGCCGATGCGCTGCGGAGGTATTCAGGGGACCCCTTGGTGTCGGCTGGCCACCAGGTGCACGACGCGATCATCCAGGTTGCGATCGTGCTGGCGCTGCTTGTCGCGTTGCCGCCGATCCTTCTTGTTTTGCTGCCTTACGGCGCGTGGAGGTGGCGGGACATGCGGGAGACCGGAGCTGCCTTGGCGTTCGTGCGGATAGCTTCGATCACGGGTCGGGCAGAGCAGGCGCGCGCGGTCCTGGCGTATCGGGCGGTGTCGACGCTTAGCTTCCGGCAGCTGATGTCGGCCAGCGCTGATCCGGTCGGCGACATCGCGGAGCGGCGCTATGAACGCCTGGCGGATGCGATGTTGAAGCGTGCCGGTCTCGACCCGAGCAGGTTGGCGCCGCCGGAGCTCCCGGAGCTGCCGGCGCACCGGGAGCCGCGAGAGCCTCGGGAGGGTAGGCATCGGCGTCGCTAGCCTGCTTCGCCCTCGTATCTTTGTCGCGTGTGCCGAAGCATCAAGACACTGCGCCAGGCTGACGTAGTCGCCACGGAGGAGGAGATCCGCGCCGCCGCACGCCAGTTCGTGCGCAAGGTGAGCGGTTTCCGCGAGCCGTCGGGGAAGCACCATGACGCATTCGAGGGGGCGGTCGACGAGATCGCGCTTGCGTCCCAGCGCCTGCTCCTATCGATCGCCGAGAACCTCCCCGTCCGCCGCTCAGCTTAACAACCTGGGTTGCCGGCCCCGCCTGTCCTTATGTAAGGTCGAGGCGGTCAGGCGTGTTGGGCTGGGGGAGGGGCCCAAAAGAGAAGGGAGGGCCCGCAAAAGGTATGTCTGCTCAGAGCTGGCAGCCCCGGCAGAAATTCAAAGGCTCTCGATTCGACCCCAGCTGACTGATCCGGTGCCCGCACCGCGGGCAGGTCTGTCCACCCTTCATGTGCACGGCCATGAACGACCGATCCTGCTTCGACTCGTCGTAGTTCGGGTTGGCGAGGATCGCGTCGACCGCGCGCGAAAGCACTGCAGGGATGGCCGCGTACAGCGCCTCCTCCTCCGCCGGCTTCAGAGAAGCTCGCCTCCGCAGCGGGAGCAAACGCGCCTCGAACAGGATCTCGTCCGAGTATGCATTTCCAATCCCGGCCAGAAACTCCTGGTTGCGAAGGAGATCCTTGAGCTCGTCGCGAAAACGCCGCAGGCGTTTGCGAAAAACGTCGATGCCCATCGACGCCACCGAGTCGGCCTCCGGCCCCAGGTCTGCCCAACCCGGAACCTCACGCTCGAGGTCACCCACCCAATAGATCCGCCCCATGTCCCGAAAATCGAGATACCGCAGCTCCTGCCGGCCCTCAATACGGATCGTGAACACCTCGGTCGCAGGCGCCGCGGTGCTGCCGTCCGCCATCTGGAACCGGCCGCCCAGCATCGGGTTGATCGCCAGCCAGCGCGGAGCCCCGCCGCCGCCGAGCTCCGTAGCAAAAACCAGGTGCTTGCCGCGCCGGGTGAGCGAGACGATGCGCCGAGCGGGGAGCTCGTCGGCGAAGTTATCGACCGGGTAACGCAGCATGTGGGCCTTCTTGGGGTTGACCGAGGCAGCCGTTATCAGCTTGCCCTCGAGTCGAGGACCAAGTCGTATCCGCACCGCTTCCAGCTCGGGCAGCTCGGGCATGAAGCCAAGATACGGAAGCCGGGGATGGGATCCGGTTTACGGTGCCCGTCCGTTGAAGCTTGCGATTCAGCGGCCTGTGCAGGCCCCAGTCGCCTAGGCGGCTACGAGCAGGTCGATCCGTCCGCGGGCAGTTTCAGGCTGATCAAATAGGCGTCTTCGGCCTGTTGCGCGCAAGCGCTCGCGAAGTAAGAGACGTGCCCATTTCCGTTTCGGGTGAGGAGCACGGATCCCGCCAGCTGCTGGTGCACTGACAGCGCCCACGCGTACGGTGTCGCGGGGTCGCCGGTACCTCCGACGAGAAGGATTGGTGGTGCCCCGTCAGCCGTGAGCGGGCCGGCCTGCCCCGTCGGTTTGACGGGCCAGTATGCGCACGCGAGGTTCGAATACTGCGTCGCCGGCCCGAACAGGGGAGAGGCTTTCGCGAACGCCGGACCAAGAGCGTCGTACGCCGCCACATCACTTGGCACAGGACGGTCCAGACAGTTGACCGCGTAGTTGGCGTCGCCTTCGTTGTTGTAAGTCCCATCCACATTTCGCCCGAGATAGAGGTCGGCCAGGCTGAGCAGGACCGAGCCGTTGCCATCGTCGGCGAGCGTGAGCGCGCGGTCGAGGTAAGTCCACGAGCTCTGGTCGTAAAGCGGCGTAAGCACCCCGATGACCGCGAGACCGCGCGTCAGCGATCGGTTGCCGACCGCAAGTGGCGTTGTGTCGAGTCGCTGCATGAGGGCATTGAGCTTCGTACTCGGATCGCCTGATTTCGCAAATGAGCACGATGACCGCGACTTGCAGTCAGCCAGGAACGCCTCGAGGTTCTGCTCGAAACCGACCACCTGCGCGAGGAGTAGGTCGTTGGCCGTTAGGTTCGGATCGACGACGCCGTCGAGTGCGAGCGCGCGTACGTGCGTGGGGAATAGGTGGGCGTACGTCTGGCCGAGGAATGTTCCGTACGAGAAGCCGAGGTAGGTGAGCTTTTGATCGCCAAGTGCAGCGCGAATCTCGTCCATGTCGCGGGCCGCGTTCGGCGTGTCGACAAATGGAAGCAGCTTGGCGCTGCGCTGCTGGCATCCGGCGGCGAAGTCCTTGTCGCCCTGGATCGCAAGCTGCTTTTCGGTCGGGTCATCGAGAACGGGGTCGAGTGCGTTGAATACATCCTCGCCAGGACCGTCGAGGCAGCGCACCGGCGCGCTGGCGCCGATCCCGCGTGGGTCGAAGCCGATGAGGTCGAATCTCGCATTGAGCCCGGTCAGAGCTGACGCGTTGCTGCGGAGGAACTCGACGCCGGACGCACCGGGTCCGCCGGGATTTGTGAGCAGCGATCCGATGCGGCTGCCCGGGTTCGTCGCCGGCTTCTTGATCAGCGCGATGCCTATGTCGCCATTGGTCGGATGCGCGTAATCGAGTGGCACCTGTACCGTCCCGCATTGGAAGCCGCCGCAGCTCGTCCACGCGATGTTGCTAGGGCTGGGCAGCGGGCTCGGACTTGGACTCGCCTTGGCCTGCGGACCGCCACGCGTGCACGCAGTAATCAGGAGTATGGCCGCGATCGCGACCGCCGTGATACGCGGAACCACGAATCCGAGTCTAGCTAAGGGTGACTCTCAGCAGTCCTTAAGCCTGCTGCGCGACTCGGCGGGACCTGAGGAGGTTGCCCAGCCAGCCCAATAACCCGCGACGCGGCCGAACCGCGGTCCGGCGCTTTCGTCGTGAAAGGGGCTGTGCTCCGGGCGGAAGCCCTGCGTCCACGATCTCAGCGCAAAGCAAAACGCACCGGTCGCAGATGAAGACTCCGGGGCTTGCGACCAGTCTCTTGACGTGATCCCGAGACTTGCCGCAGAAGGAACAGTGCTCGTATCGCTGACTGCGCGGCTGTCTCGCCACACCCAGAGCTTAGATCCGTAGTGCCGATGTCGGGGTCATCGCCCTCGCGCTGGCCGCCTTGTCCGGCTTCGCCGTACTGCTCGTGACCGGCGGCCCATCTGGCTCAGGCACTGCGATCGACGTTCTGCGCGGGCACGGCTTTCCGGCTGACCCGCCGCCCCAGATCATCCGTGTCTGCGGGCTCCCGCTCGTTGAGGGATGGTCGGAGTGTCCGATCTCGTCGACGGCGGCGCTGGTGGCCGGAGGCAGGGTGGCCAACGGCACTGGGAGAACATCGGAGTTGGTTTCGATCCGGTTAGAGCACGGTCGGACATTGCTCGCATGGGCGGTGTCGGTTGTCCCTCGAACGCCACCGCCTGGCCCCGACAGTGGGGCGACGTTTCTGGTGCTGCTCGATGGCCACACCGGAAACTTGACGACGTGCCAAGACTTCGATGCCGAGCGCTCGTATGCGAGGCGCCCGCCACCGGCGAGCATCCTTGTCCTGGCCTGCACGGGAGCCGAAGTAACCGCCGACATCATTGACGGTGCCGATGGCGGGAAGGGAGAGATTCGAACTCTCGAGGGAGCTTTACACCCCCTACCCGCTTAGCAGGCGGGTGCTTTCGGCCACTCAGCCACCTCCCCGGCGATTCCGGATTGTCGTTCGATTCTATCCGCCGCGGGGCCCTTTCATACTTAGCACCGAATGGAGGCACCAGGCGGTCCAGGCGCGCCCCCAATGTGGGGACCGGGGCGCAAGATGGCATTCGGAGCGGCGCCTGGTCCGAGGAGCAAGCTCTGGTACACGCTCGCCGACGGCGCCCTCAGCGAAGTCTTCTTTCCGACCATCGACCGCGTCGCGCTGCATGAGCTTCGCTTCTTCGCCTCAGCTGCCGGAGCGCCTCCCGTCGATGATTCGGGCGACGGCCAGCACCGCGTCACCTGGCTCGCGCCTGGCATCCCGGCGTTCACCGTCGACAGCACTCACCACGAATATCGACTGACCAAGGAGTTCTTCACCGACCCGGACGAAAACGCGCTGCTCATCGCGGCCACTTTCACGCCCGAGCTCCCCGACGTGCGCCTATACATGCAGGCCTCGGCGCACTGGGAGCCGGGCAGCGAGGGCAATTTCGGACAGGTCCTGGACACTCATCCGCCCGCTCTTCTCCTGCGCCAGCAGGACGTGTGGATTTGCATCGTCGGTCCCTTCAGCCGAGCCACCGTCGGCTACTACCGCAGCTCTGACCTGCAGATCGATCTCCACGACGGCGATGGCTACCTCACCACCACGTATGAGCGCGCCGGACCCGGTAACGTCGCCGCAGGAGCCGAGATCGGAATTCGCGCCGGGTGGTTTCAGATCGCGATCGGTTTCGCCCACACAAGAGCTGACGCCGAAGAGGTTGCCCGCACAGCACTCCAAAAGGGATCCGGCAACGTCCGCCACGCATTCGAACGCGCGTGGCGGTCCCTGCCCGACCTCCCGCCCGCGCTCGCCAAGGTGAGTGGGGACGAAGGGTCGCTAGCCCAGGCTTCGCTGGCCGTCCTTCGCTGCCTCGAAGACAAGTCGCATGCCGGCGCATTCATCGCCTCACCCGCCGCTCCTTGGGGCGAGTCCAATCACAACGGCAACCAGATCTACCACCTCGTTTGGCCGCGCGACCTATGTCGTATCGCCACAGCGCTGCTCGACGCGGGCGACCAGGCGGCGGCGCTGCGAGCGTTTCGCCACCTGCAATCACGCCAGCGCGCCGACGGAGCGTGGTTCCAGAACTGGTTCATGGACGGTACCCCGCACTGGACTTCGACCGAGCTCGACCAGGTCGCGCTGCCGATCCTGCTCGCCTGGCGCCTGGGAGTAGCGGGCTGCCTGGACCACGACCCGTACCCGGTCATGGTCCGACCCGCCGCGCAGTTCATCATCCGCGAGGGTCCGCTCACACAGCTCGACCGCTGGGAGGATCTCGGCGGCCTCTCGCCCTCGACCCTGGCGGCATGCATCGCCGCGCTCATCGTGTCGGCTGAGTTTGCGCACGAGGCCGGCGAGCACGTCGCCGCGAGCCATCTGCGCGCGGTGGCGGACTACTGGAACGATCGCGTCGAGACCTGGTGCTCGACGCCCGGCGGCCAGTACGTGCGGCTCGCCGGCGACCCCGACCATCGCCCGACCGAAGGGGCGATCGCGTCCGAGTTCCTCGAGCTGGTCAGGTACGGGCTGCGCAGACCCAAGGACGAGCGCATTCTCCGTAGCTTGCAGGGCGTCGACTCGAACCTCAAAGCCAGCCTGCCCGCCGGCCCCTCGTGGCGCCGCTACGTGAGCGACCGTTACGGCGAGCACGACGACGGATCGCCATGGGACGGAGGCGGCAAGGGCCGCCCGTGGCCGGTGCTCACCGGCGAACGCGCGCGCCACTTCTTCTCGATGGGCCTACCCGCCGCCGAGATGGTGCGTTCGCTGGAGGGGTTCGCGGGCCCGGGCTTGATGCTGCCGGAACAGGTGTGGGACGGCCCCGACATACCGAGCCGGGGGCTTACTTTCGGAAAGGCCACAGGCAGCGTTTCGCCGTTGGGCTGGGCCCACGCCGAATACCTCGAGCTTCTCGTGACCATCGCCCTCGCCGGCTTCCCGGACATCGTCCTACCCGCGCGCCGTCGTTACACCGAAGGCTCACCTCAGGAGCCCGCATTCGTCTGGTCGCACAAGCACCAGATCACACACATCGCCGCCGGCCGGAGACTACGCGTGCAGCTGCCCAGGCCGGGGTCGGTGCACTACACGTTCGATGAATGGAAGACGTTTGCCGAAGCCGAAGCCATCGACACCACGCTAGGCGTCTGGGTCGCCGAGATCCCGTCCAACAAGCTCCCATCCGGCTCGCAGCTGGCCTGGACGGCGCACTACGTCACCGGCTGGGAGGGCAAGAACTACGACCTGACCGTCGACTGAAAACGACGGACTAGCGCTCGTCCGGCGGCTCCAGGTCGTCGAGCCGCAGCTCCTTGCCGGCGTCTTCGTCGAACTGGCTGTGCAGCTCGCCGCAGTCGGCGCAGCGGTAGTACTCGCCGACAAATCCCTTGTGCCAGACCGCGTAACTGACGACGCCAGGCTCCTCGACCAGGATCTCCTGCTCGAGCCGGTAGATGACCTGCTCCCAGCCGCCCGCCTCGATGGCGTCGTCGAGGATCACCAAGCAATAAGGATGTGGTTCGCCCCAAACCACCGTCACCTCGCCCCGCCGCTCGTCGTCTGTGTTGACGATCGACCAAGCCTCCGCGGCCTGTCCGCGGGTGCTCCGCACCAGTCGCAGCGGAGCCCAGAAGCGCTCGGCCAACTCGCGCTCAGCCTTGTCGTGCTCGGCTTGGGCCTCCTGGAAGGCGCTCCACATCCGCAGCAAGTGATTGCGGAACCTGTGGTAAGTCGGAAGCAGCTTGGGCTGCTGCTTGGTCGAGCCGATGAGCTGCTCGAAAGCATGCTCGAAGGCCGATTCCACACGCTCTTGCCGGTCGGCGACGTCAGGCGCCCAGGCCTCGTCCTCGGACAACCGCATGCTCTCGTTGAGCACGATCTCGAAGTCGAGCCAGTCGTCCCCGAACTCGGGCACGAACACGCTCTCAACCAGGTCGGCCAACCGGTGCTCTTCGAGCAGCGCCGGCGTGACCTTGCCACGCGCTTCCGGCCAGCCCTTCCAGCCCATGACGTTGTGGATCCAGTAGTCGAAGATCGTGACTCCGTACTGCAGGGCCGCGGGAGAGCTCCAGATGCCGGACGGCCAGGTCCGCTTGCCGGTGCGGACCTTGTTGTACAGGGCGATTACCTGCTCTTCGTCGAGATATTCGGTTTCCATGGGCGTCCACCACTATAGGAATAACCGCAGAGCGACCCTGGGTATAGTGAGTTGCAGATGGCCCAGGCAAAGGGTTTCACGCCCGATCAAGTCGCCCGGTACGCCCGGCACCTCATCCTCCCAGAGGTTGGGGGCGCCGGCCAGCGAAAGCTGCTGTCTTCCAGCGTCCTGCTGTTGGGCGCCGGCGGCCTCGGCTCGCCCGCGGGCATGTACCTGGCTGCGGCCGGTGTCGGCAAGATCGGCGTGGTCGACTTCGACCGGGTCGACGCCTCCAACCTCCAGCGCCAGCTCCTCCATGGGACCGATGACATCGGCCGACTCAAGGTGGACTCGGCGGCTGACACGCTGCGCAACCTGAACCCCGACGTCGAGGTGGTACCGATCGACGAGCACCTCAACTCGGAGACGGCGATGCGCATCTTCGCCCCCTACGACATCATCGTCGACGGCACCGACAACTTCCCCACCCGCTACCTCGCCAACGATGCTGCTCATTTCTTGGCCAAGCCGTTGGTACACGGCAGCATCCTGCGTTTCGAGGGCCGGCTCGCTATGTTCGATTCAGCGAAGGGGACCGGCTGCTATCGCTGTCTCTTCCCAGAGCCGCCGCCGCCAGGCGAGGTGCAGAGCTGCGCCGAGGCCGGCGTGTTCGGAGTTCTGCCCGGAATCATCGGCAGCATGATGGCGTTCGAGACGATCAAGTACCTGCTGAACATCGGCCGCCCGATGATCGGGCGCTACCTGCTGTTCGAGGGCGAGGACATGAGCTTCCGCGAGCTCAAGCTTCCCCACAGCAAGAGCTGCCCGCTGTGTGGCGATAACCCCACCGTGACCGGGCTCATCGACTACGAAGCCTGGTGTGGCACGGCCGCGATGGAGCCCTCCGAAGCCCAAGCGGTCTAATCTTCGAAGCTGGAAATGATCCAGCTCGACCGGCACGATGCGACCAGGCTCGAGAACGCGCGCGTCATCGTGCGCGGAATGTCGTCCGCGCTCATCGCGTACTCGGGAGGCGTCGACTCATCGCTGCTCCTGAAGCTGGCACTGGATGAGCTCGGTGACCGCGCGGTGGCCGTGCTGGCCAGCTCGCCGGCCTATCCCGAGTCGGAACAACAGGAAGCTCGCGAGCTGGCACAACAGCTGGGCGCGCGGCTGGTCGAAGTTTCCACCGCCGAGGTCGAGCTGGACGCATACCGACGCAACAACCCGGATCGCTGTTTCCATTGCAAGGAAGAGCTCTTCGAAACGCTCGAGCCGGTGCGGCGCGACCTTGGTCTCGACCACATCGCTTACGGCGCGACGGCCGACGACGCCGGTGATCACCGGCCAGGCCACGGCTCGGCGGTGCGGCGAGGCATCCGCTTTCCGCTCCTCGAAGCCGGGATGGGAAAGGCGGAGATCCGCGCCGCTGCTCGCGGACTGGGCCTGCGCAACTGGAACAAGCCGTCGTTCGCCTGCCTCTCGTCGCGCATCCCTCACGGGACCGAGGTGACGGTGGAAGCGTTGCGTCAGATCGAAGCGGCTGAGGCGGCCATCAAAGCCCTCGGCTTCAGACAGGTGCGCGTGCGTCATCACGGCGATGTCGCCCGCATAGAGGTCGAGCCCGAAGAGATCGCTCGCCTGGTGTCCGAACGCGAAAGTGTGGTCGCCGCGCTGCAGGCGGCGGGCTACCGGTTCGTGTCGCTCGACCTCGAGGGCTACGCGACCGGAAGCTTGAACCGGACCTGGAAGAACGCACGTCTAGTCGCCGAGTAGTTCTCAGCCTCGACGAGGGGACAACGGGGGCGACCTCCGTAGCCGTCGGCATGGACGGGAACGTGATCGGCAAGGGCTACAAGGAGATCACGCAGCATTTCCCGCAGCCGGGCTGGGTCGAGCATGACGCCGACGAGATATGGGCGGCCGTGCAGGACAGCGCACGTCAGGCGCTCGCCGCCGCCGGCGCTGCGCCGAGCGATGTCGTCGCGATCGGGATTACCAACCAGCGTGAGACGCTCGTGGTGTGGGATCGGCGCACGCTGAAGCCGCTCACTCGCGCGATCGTTTGGCAGGACCGCCGCACGGCCGCCGATTGCGTGCGGCTGCGGGATGCCGGTCACGAAGACCGCGTGCGCGCGGTCACCGGGCTGGTGATCGATCCCTACTTCACCGCCACCAAGCTGGCCTGGGTGCTTCGCCACGTCCCCGGCGCGAAGGACGCCGCCGTCGGGACGGTCGACAGCTGGCTGGTCGCGCGCCTGTCAGCCGGCCGCGATCACGTGACCGACGCCTCGAATGCCTCCCGCACGATGCTCTTCGACATCGGGCGCGGCGAATGGAGCCAGGAGATGGCCGATCTCTTCGGGGTCTCGCTTGCCAACCTCCCCGAGGTGCGCGATTCCAGCGGGCCGATATCGACGAGCGTTTCCGAGGCCTTAGGGGGCGTCGAGGCGCCCATCACGGGAATCGCGGGCGACCAGCAAGCGGCGCTGTTTGGCCAGGCGTGCACCACGGTCGGTATGGCCAAGAACACGTACGGCACTGGATCCTTCGTGCTCGCGCAGACGGGCGCGGATCGGGTGGCGTCGAAGTCGGGAATGCTGACCACGGTGGCGTGGCGCCGGTCTGGGCGGCTCAGCTACGCCCTCGAGGGCGCGATCTTCATCACCGGCGCGGCCCTGCAGTGGCTCCGCGACGGCCTCGGTTTGATCGGCAGCGCAGCGGAAGCCGGCCCGCTGGCATCGTCGGTTCCCGACGCCGGAGGTGTGTTAATGGTGCCCGCTTTCGTCGGCCTGGGCGCGCCCTACTGGGATCCGTTCGCGCGGGGCACCATCGTCGGATTGACAAGGGGGAGCGGACGCGCGCAGATGGTGCGGTCAGCCGTGGAAGCGATGGCTTACCAGACCGTCGACGTGGTCGAAGCCATGCAGGGCGACATCGGCCGGCCCCTGAAGGAGCTGCGCGTGGATGGCGGCGCCGCGGTTATGGACGTGCTCTGTCAGTTCCAGGCCGACCTGCTGGGAATCCCGGTGAGGCGTCCGCGGCTGACCGAGACCACCGCCCTGGGCGCTGCGTTTCTAGCCGGGCTCGGGGCGGGCGTCTGGACCGACGCCGACCTCGAGGGCCTGTGGAAGCTCGACCGGGAGTTCGTACCGGTCATGTCCAGGGACCAGGCCGAGGGCCTGCAATCGCAATGGCGGCGCGCTGTGGAACGGAGTCGGAGCTGGTCCCTACCCGATAATCAGTAGCTTGAGCTCGAACGGGACGCACCCACGCAGAGGACGGCAGCGGATCCTCTATGCCGAGGAGCTCTGGCGCTGGCAGCGGTTTTACGCCGGCCTGCTGGTCGTCGTCGGCGTCATCGCGATCGGGGTCGTCCTCTACTCCCACCAGCCTCTCACCTCGGGCAACATCATCTGGCTCTTCTACGCTCCGGTCGGGCTGGTGCTGGGCGGCGCGTTCCTCATCTATCGATGGCGGAGCTTCGTCGAGCCGATGGACGCGGGGCTCAAAGTCTCGACCCTGTTCTCCAACGTCTTGATCGAGTACGAGAACATTCGCATGGTGAAGGTGCAGCCGCTCAAGGTCGCCTTCCAGGATTCTCGGCGCTCAAAGGTGGCGCGGATCATGAAACCGCTGCTCGAGAAGCCGGCGCTATTTGTTCGCGTTCGCGGAGACGATGAGCAGCTCGCCACGATCAAGAAGCGCCTGGGTTCGCGCCTCTTTTACGAAGACACGATCGCCATGCCGATACCCGATGCGGACGCCGCCTCGTGGGAGATCACAGCGAAGCTGCCGTATCGGATGGGACAGAACCTTGGGGGAGGCCGGCGTCGAAAGCGGCGCCGCTGATCGATGACCGGGCCGATGTCCTAGACAGGACGCCGCTGGGGTCTGCGGAGGTCGAAGGTCCGGCGCAGACCGCCTACTTCGATCGCTGGGATGCGGTGGCGCTCCTCGCGTTCACGGTCGTCGCTTTCGTCCTTCGTTTCTACAGCCCGATCATGCCGGACTTCTTCCTCCATCCGTTCCAGGGCCCATTCATATCGAACTGCGTTCCCAACACTCCCATCGACCCCAAGGGCGATCCCGGGACGCTTTGCGGGCTCGCCTATCCCTTCAACCGGGGCTACCCGGACAGCAACGGCCAGCTTTCACCGCCCAACGGCCAGGTTTTCGACGAGATCTACTTCCCGGTCGATGCGTACGACGACTTCAAGAACGTGCAGTGCCATCCCCACAACCTTTACTGTCCCTACTTCGACCCGGAGCCGCCCCTTTCGAAGCTGGTCATCGGTGCGGGCGAATGGGGGTACGGGTGGTATCGCGCCAATTTCCAGGGAGCCACCGGCGCCTACATCGATCTTGGTTTCAACACGTTCGGTTGGCGCATCGCGGTCTGCATCTTCGGAACTCTGTGTGTGCCTTTGATGTACCTGCTGGCGAGAAGGCTGTGGCCGAACCGGCTCTTCGCAATCGCCGCGGCGACGCTCGTGTGCTTCGACGGGATGTTCTTCTTGCAATCGCGCATCGGCATGATCGACATCATCCCGATCTTTCTCATCCTGCTTGCGTACACGTTGTTCTTAGTCCACATGCAGAGCCAGACGCCGCGCGCCTCGATCGTGACGCTGTTCCTGCTCGGCACCGTGCTTGGTCTTGGCATCGCCGCGAAATGGATCGTCCTGGCCGCGTGGGCGAGCATCGTGTTCTTCCTGGTCGCGAAGGCGATCAGGCGGCACGTCGACTTACGCATCGGTCCGCGAGACGATCCCATCTGGACCTGGGGACGAGGCCAGGGGCCCGCGGTGGCCGGCGGCGCACGGGCGGATGTGTATGTGCTGGTCGCGCTCGTCGCGCTGGTGGCGATTCCGCTCGCGATCTACGTCGCATCGTGGTATCCGTTCTTTCTTCGCGGCCAGTTCCAGAACCTGTCCGACCTCATCGAATACCAGAGGCAGTCGTACATCTACCATGCGACGCTGACCGCGACGCACCCATACGGCTCTCCGTGGTGGTCGTGGCCGTTCCTCTCGAGGCCGGTCCTCTACTACGCGGAGTACACCAACCTGGGCTTCGACCATTGGACGGGACAGGCGCTCATCTCCCGCATCGAGGATCTGGGCAATCCCTGGATCTGGTGGACGAGCATCCCGTGCGTCCTTGCCCTGCCGTACTTCATCGTCCGCCACCGAAGCTTCCCCGCGACGCTGATCCTGATCGGGTTTGTCACCCAGTACCTGCCGTGGTCCCACATCAGCCGCGTGCTGTTCCTCTATCACATGTTCGGCGGGCTGATTTTCATGGTGCTTGCGCTGGCGTTTGTGCTCGCCTACGTCGCCGAGCGTCTGCCATCCGCCGGCCGAAGGATTCTGGTCGTGCACCTTGGCCTCGCGGTTGCGTTCTTCTTCTACTTCTATCCGTTGTGGACCGGGCTCCCGATCTCGATCTCCGCCAACGACGCCAGCCCTGGCACGCCCATCTGGGGCCCGAAGATGTGGCTGGTCAACTGCAAAGCCAACCTGCCGGCGTCAAAACCGCAGCTATGGTGTTGGAGCTGAAGTAATGGCGGAGGGCGCAGCTCGCCCGGTCGCCGTGCCTTCGATCGGCGTGACCGGCCGCTGGATCGGCGTCGGCGTGCTTCTGCTCCTGTTGGTGCTCATCGGCGTGCTGTTCGGAGCGGCCGCGATCCTGCTCGTCGGCTGCGTGGTCGCAGGCTTCGGCATTTCCTATCTGAGTCGCATAGCACTCAACTTCGAAGAGCGCCTCGCATTTGGGACGGTGCTCGGCGCCATGGCCGTGTCGCTGGTGAGCTTCGGTCTCTCGATGCTGGTGCGCGATGTCACCGTGGCCACGGTTCTGGCCGGCGTCGCCATCGCCGCCGTCGCCGGGGTCGGTGCCGCTCTAGCGAACCGCGAACAAGCTTCAGCGGATCTTCTGGATGCGATAGCGCGCTGGAGCGCGCCGTTACGGACGGCGGGCCATCCCTGGCCGCTCGCGGCAATTTTTCTCGTGTGCGGCGCGTGGACGGTGCACTTCCTCCACCAGGCGTACATCCTCAAGCCCGAAGGCCTGTGGGCGGGCTACATCAACATCTGGGGTGACTGGGCGGCGCACCTCACCTTCGCCGGCTCGTTCGCATACGGGCACAACTTCCCTCCGCAGTATCCGATCGATCCGGGCAACAACCTCGGTTACCCGTTCATGATCGACTTCCTCGCCGCCAACCTCGTCCCGCTCAGCACCTCGCTGCCTTCGGCCCTTGTGCTTACGTCCGGCTTGCTGGGCCTCGCGTTTCCGGCTGTCCTGTATCTGGCCGCGGCTCGATTTGCTGGCGGCCGCGCTGCGGCGGCGATTGCGGTCTTCGTTTTCCTGCTCAGCGGCGGTCTGGGCTTTGTCTATCTGCTCTTCGACGTTGCCCATAGCGGCGTCGGGGTGCTGGCGCACTTGCCCCGCGAGTACACCCTGGACCGGGACCTCAACTTCCAATGGTTGAACCCCGTGCTCGCCTACCTCGTCCCGCAGCGCTCGACGGTGTTCGGCTTCAGCCTGGCGCTCATAGTTCTGGTGCTGGTCTGGCTCGCGGTACGCGAGCGCGGTGGCTGGACGGCGTTTCTGTTTCCCGGCGTCGTGGCGGGACTCATGCCGGCCTTCCACGTGCACGCATATGGGACGGTCGTCGCGCTCGCCGCGTTCTGGGCGGTTTTCAACTGGCGCAAGGAGTGGCTCGCCTACTTCATTCCTGCGCTGGCGCTCGCGATCCCGGTGCTCGTCTGGATGTGGCCGCCCGTCAACAACAATGCGTGCGCCGGCGGATCGGCGATTCATGGCTACTGCCTCGAGCTCGGCTGGCTCTCTTACACGGATTGGCAGCGCGATGGGTTCATCTATTTCCCGGTGGACTTCGTTTGGTTCTGGATCAAGAACCTGTCCTTGTTCATCCCGCTGCTGATAGCTGCCCATTTCATACAGCGCACGTTTCCAGTTGCCTTCGCGAAATGGTTTGCGCCGATGTGGCTGTGGTTCATCGTCCCCAACGTTGTCGTTCTTCAGCCGTGGGACTGGGACAACACCAAGTTCTTTATTTTCTGGGCGCTGCTCGGGAGCATCGTGGTCGGGGGTTTCATCGCGGCGATCATTCGCCGAGGGCGGGTGGGCGTTTTGATCGCGGCCACGCTGTTGATCCTGCTCGGCCTGTCCGGGGCTCTCGACCTCGCTCGCGCCTCCGACGTGAGCGTCAGCTCGTACGAGTTCACGGACACGAAAGGCTTGCAGGTCGCGGATTGGGTGCGCCAGAACACCAGATACGACGCGGTGTTCGCGGTGGCGGATGAGCACAACAGCCCGATCCCGACCCTGGGGGGAAGACGGGTCATGAGCGGCTATCCCGGCTGGCTCTGGACGTATGGACTGCACGATTTCTATAAGAAGCAAGCGGACGAGGCGGCGATCCTTCGCGGTGACCAGAACACAGCCGACCTCGTGGATCGTTACGGCGTCAATTACGTGCTCATCGGCCCGCAGGAGCTGGCGCCGTCACGCGCGGCGAGCCAGGCCTACTGGCAGCAGCACGGGACGCTGGTCTACTCGAATGGCGAGTACTTCGTCTACCGGGTCTGATCCTGGACGCGTAGCGTGTCGGGCGTGCCCGACCCGCTTTCGGATCACGGCAATCTGGCCTCTGCCCTCGACCTCGCCGCGCGAGAAGCCAAGGCATACCTGGCGGCGATCGATGAAGCCCTGGTTCGCCCGCGCGGGGGTGTCGGCGTGGCCGCCACCGATCTGCCAGACGAGGGCGTCGGCTCGTTGGCTGCGCTGTCCGAGCTGGTTCGGGCGGCGGTCGAAGACAGCACCCGTTCAGCCGGTCCGCGCTTCTTTCATTTCGTGATGGGCGGCGGTACGCCCGCGGCGCTGGCCGCCGACTGGCTGACGTCTGCGCTGGACCAGAATGCCTACAACTGGGTCAGCTCGCCTTTCGCAGCTCGTCTGGAGCAGATCAGCGTCGCGTGGCTCAAGGACCTCTTCGGTCTGCCCGCCACGTGGAGCGGCGTGATCACGACTGGGGCGACGATGGCAAATTTCGCAGGTCTAGCCGCGGCGCGCCGGTGGTGGGGACTGGAGCAAGGTGTCGACGTCGAGGCCGAAGGGTTGAGCGGGTTGCCGTCGATGAAGATCCTTACGAGCGGCTACGTCCACGTCAGCGCACTCAAGGCCGTTGCGATGCTCGGGCTGGGGCGGCAGCGGGTGAGGACGCTATCGCGCGATGGCGCCGGCCGCATCGACCTCGACGCGCTGGCTTCGGAGCTGGAAGAGCGCAACTCCGAGCCGGTGGTGATCATCGCCAACGCCGGCGACGTCAACACCGGTGACTTCGACCCGATCGCGGAAATGGTCGCCCTGGCGCGCAAGCACCGAGCCTGGGTGCATGTCGACGGCGCGTTCGGATTGTTTGCCGCCGTGTCACCGACCACGCGTCACCTTGTGGCCGGTTTGGAGCTCGCGGACTCTGTCGGTGTCGACGGCCACAAGTGGCTCAACGTGCCGTACGACTCGGGCTACGCTTTCGTTCGCGAGCCCAAGTTTCTCGCAGGCGCCTTCGGCGTCAGTGCCTCGTACCTTGGAACGGAAGCCCTGGCGCGGCCGGTGTTTGGCAATCTCGGACCTGAGATGTCGCGGCGCGCGCGCTCACTTGCACTGTGGGCGACATTGCGCGCGTACGGCCGCGCGGGCTATCGAGCGATGGTGGAGCGCCATCTTGCACTTGCGCAGCGCGTCGCTGATCAGGTCGATGCGGCGCCCGACCTCGAACGCCTGGCGGACGTGTCCCTGAACGTAGTGTGTTTCCGATACCGGCCCTCGGGCATTCCGGAAGACCAGCTCGACGACCTTAACCGCACGCTCGGCGAACTCGTGCTGGAGGATGGTCGCGTTTACTTCGGGACCACCGTCTTTGCCGGCAAAGTTGCGTTCCGACCGGCGATCGTCAACTGGCGCACGCGCGAAGAGGATACGGACCTGATCGTCGCGACGGTCAGGGAGTTGGGAGCCCGAGCGGTCGCTCAGATTGGGGCGTCGCGGGCGATGGGGGCGACGCCGGCGTCGGCGAAGTCGGAGCCGGTGGAGCCATCGGAGTCTGCGGAGGTCGCGAAGCCTCAGCGCTAGCTTCGAGCGACTGTTCGAGCCGGCGCGCGAGCCTCTTCATCTCGCGATCGCCGCGGTCGAGGCGGTTGACGATCTGAAGCAGGATCTCGTCCTGGTGCATGAGGTGGTTCATCAACGCTTTCAGCTCCTCTTCGGCCTTGACGTTGAGCTCGTACTCGTTTTGGGCGCGCATGCGATCGCGATCGGCCATGCTGTTCAGAGTCATCAGCACGACCGAAACCCAGATGGCGGCCTCGAGGCTGAAGACGAAGTTGAGGAACAGGAACGGGTACGCGTCCCAGTGTCGAATGAAGCCGACGAGGTTGAGCAGGACCCAGAGCAACATCAGGCCGACCTGGGCGAGCACGAAGATCCAGCTGCCGACGAGGCGCGCGAAATCGGCGGCGACGCGATCGGCGAAGGTGAGCTTGCGGTCGACGTCGCGGTTGAGATCGCGCACCGGGGGATGGTCGTGCTGGTGCTTGATCAGGTCCCGTGCGATGTCTTCGATTTCTCTGCCGATTGACATTTTGGTCTTCCTTCTAGGGGTTGCTGTGTCGCGTGGTTCGGCGCTCTAATTCGATAGCTTGGCTCAAAAGACCCTTGTCTGGCTACTGAAAGTAGGTTTTCAGCGGTAGTCGTGGGATCGTTGTTGGGGCCGCGGAACACCTTGCAGAGCCCGGATTTGAGTGGCCAGCACCGACCAAACTCCGTCCTGGCGCTGCATCACGCCGTCGATGACGAGGATTGGCTGGCGGTTGGCGACCTGGCGATAGCGGTCGTAGACGTCAGGCTTGATGGTCACGTTGACCTGCCCGAATTCGTCTTCCAGCGTGAAGAAGCGGATCTTCTTCGCGGTCGAAGGTGCTTGGCGCGTGATGACCAAGCCCGCGACTCGCACCTTTCTCCCGCTCGCGATGGATGGCAGCTTGTTGCTTTCGAGCGCGCCGAGCTCTTTGAGCTTGTCCCTGCAGAAATGGATGAGGTGATAACCGGTCGAGAGATCGGAGATGCGGTACTCGAGCTGGTTGATGTCGAAGTCGTCGATGTCGGGGAGGCTGGGCGTGGCTGCTTTCAGCTGCAGCTCTGACTGGAGTTGGATGCCCTTGCGCAGGCCATGGCCGTGCCAGCGCTCCTGCCAGCCCCACAGCAGCTCTCGGCGCGGCTGCCCGAGCCCGTCGAAGGCGCCCACCATGACGAGGTTGCGCACAGCGCTGGGGCCGATGGGGCCGCCCCGAAGACGGTCGATGAAATCATCGAAGGAGGTATAGGCGCCACCGGCGCGTTCGGTGACGATCGCCTTGCGCCCATCCTCGCCGAGGTCGCGGACGTAGTTGAAGCCGATGCGCATGCCGTGGGTGTTCTTAACAGGCAGGGTTGTCGGGGTTTCGAAATTTCCATACCCTGGCCGCAGGTCGGCCGGTTGGGGGAGGAAACCGGACAGAAGGGAGGGCCCCGCAGGGGTCTGCCCATTTGCGGCCGCGGCGCCCAGGGCTTCGGGCAGGCATCGGATGTCCGAGCGGTTGACGTCCACTGGCAGCACCGTCACCCCATGCCGCTTCAGGTCCTCGACCAGCACGCTCGGGTGATAGAAGCCCATCGGCTGGTTGTTGAGGAGGCCGCACCCAAACTCGACCGCGTGATTCAGCTTCAGCCATGCCGTCTCATATGCGGTGCGCGCGAAGGCGGCGGCGTGCGAGCGGCAGAAACCGTACACCGCGAAGCCCTGGACGGCGGCGAACAGCATGTCAGCAACCTCGCGAGGAACCTCGTTGGCGAGGCAGCCGGCGATGAAGTCTCCTTCGAGCGATGACATCTCGACATGGTTGAGGTGGCGTGTCATCGCCCGCCGGAAGCCATCGGCACCGCTGGGCGTCATGCCCGCGACCCTCATCGCGATCTCGATGATCTGCTCCTGGTAGAGGATCACCCCCATCGTGTCCGCGAGGATCGGCTCCAGCAGCGGATGCGCATAAGTGACCGGCTCGCGACCTTGCTTGCGCCGGATGTACGGATGCACCGCGTTCCCTTGAATCGGCCCCGGCCGGATGATCGCGACTTCGACCACCAGGTCGTTGAAGCTTTTCGGTCGGGTGCGGGGAAGGGTCTGCATCTGCGCGCGTGACTCGATCTGGAAAACGCCGATCGTGTCGGCCTCGCTGCACATCTCGAAGACCTGCGGATCGTTCAGAGGCAGCTGGTCGAGGTCGGGACGAATGCCGGTGCGATCGCGGATGAGCTCGAGGGCCTCCGCCACCACCGACAAGGTGCGCAGCCCCAGCATGTCCATCTTGATCAAGCCGAGGTCTTCGACGTCGTCCTTGTTGAACTGGACGACGCGCCGCCCTTCCATGGTCGCCGGCTCGACTGGCGCGATGTCCACAAGCGGCTCGCCGGTCACCAGCATCCCGCCGTTGTGGATGGAAAGGTGGCGCGGAAAGTCCTGCACCTCGCGGCACAGCTCGAGAAACTGCTGCCAGCTCTGCGGCCTCATATCCGGCGGCGGCACGGCGCCGGTCATCGAATCCTCGACGTCCTCGGTGAACCAGCGGTCCACGCCCTTGGCCAATCGGTCGACCAGCTCGGACGAAAACCCCAAAGCCTTGCCGACCTGCCGGATCGCCATGCGAGGCTGGAAGGTGACGACGTTGCAAACCATGCCCGTCCGCTCCCACCCGTACTTGTCGTAGACATACTGGATCACCTGCTCGCGATGCTCGGTGGAGAAATCGATGTCGATGTCGGGCGTGCTCGTCATCTCCTCATGCAGGAAGCGCTCGAAGAGGAGGTTGTGCTCGATGGGGTCGACGCGGGTGATGCCGAGCACGTAAGCGACGATCGAGTCGGCTGCGGAACCGCGGCCCTGGCCGGGCACTCCGTGCTCGCGCGCGAACCGCATCAGGTCCCAGTTGATCAGGAAGAACTCGGCCAGCCCGGTCTTCTCGATCACTTCCAGCTCGCGCTGGAGCCGCTGCGTGACAGCGAGCGTGATCGGCTGGTACCGCTCGCGCACGCCTTCGAAGCAGAGCTTGTAGAGAAAAGAGAAAGGGGTCTCGCCCTCAGGCACTGGGTAGCCGGGAAACCGGACCTTCCGAAAGTCGAGGTCGAGGTCGCATTCCTGCGCGATGTCCCACGGCGTGGCCAGCGCTTCGGCGTGCCCTTTGAAAAGCGTGCCCATCTCGTCCCCGCCTTTGAGGCAGTGCTCGCTGTTGGGAAACAGATGTGCCCGCGCCTCATCCAGGGTGGCGCGATGGCGGATGGCGACCAGCACGTCGTGCAACCGTCGCCGCTCGCGCACGTGATAGTGGACGGCGTTGGTGGCGACCGTAGGCGCGCCGCACCGCTTGGCCAAAGTGGCCCGCCCCTCCAGCCCCCACGAATCCTCCGGACGGTGGTGGTGGTGGAGCTCGCTGAACACGTTCTCTTTGCCGAGCGCCTCCTGGAACGAGCGCAGGCTCTGCTCCTCGTCCGTGGCGGTGAGGTAAAAGAGATCGCCTCGGTGCTGGGCGACGGTCGCGAGCCCGGTCCGCGCCTCCCCCTTGGGCTGGTCGACGTGGGCGAGGCTGATCAGCCGGCAGAGGTTGGAGTAGCCCTTCAGGTTGCGCGCGATCAGGAGCACCTCGGCTCCATCGACCTCGAGGGCCGCGCCGATCAGGGCCTTGACCCCGACCTTGCGGCTGGCTTGCAGGAACTTGACCGCCCCATACACGCCGCCTCGGTCGGTGATGGCGAGCGCAGGCATCTCCAGCTCGGCCGCTCGCATCGCCAGCTCGGCCGGATGCGATCCCCCGTCGAGGAACGAGAAGTTGGAGTGGCAGTGGAGCTCGACGTAAGGCGTCACCTTTGCTGCTAGTTACTCGCTACCACGTCATGGCATAGCTCTAGTCATAGATCCGCTCCACGAACCACAGGTCGCGATCCAGGTCGTGGTACAGCTCGCACAGCAGCTCACTGCCCAGCAGCACCTTCCAGTACTCGCGCACGACCAGACGGTTCCACCAGTCGGTCTCGACCTTCCATCGCGCTATTGGGTCGATGGCGCCGTTGAGCGCGCCTGAGACAGATGCGGGCGATCCATCGGCGGCCAGGGTGAGCTCGACCGCGGCGGGTGGCGAGAGCAAGCGGGTCATAGGTCACGACACCCAGTCGAACCGCTGCGATGGGAGTGGGGAGGAGAGCAGAGCTGGACGTGGCTTGCGCACGACATCGTCGCCGTGGCGTTCCTGCAGCCGCTCGAAGGCTGCGATCACCTCCTCGCTGGTTCCATCATTGCCGGCCCACAACCGCAATTGCCTTCTTCCAGCTGCCTCGAGCACCGGAAGCTCGATCCACAGCTCGGTGATGGGCGCGCGGGGCTGCCATTCCTTGATCCATCCGCAGATGAGCCCGAACAGCTCGGCCGCGCTGGAAAGCGGATGGCGGACGGTGGAGACTCGCTCGTCAGGTTCGTCTGACTCGTAGACCAGCCGCACGCGCACTCGCTTCGCGCCTGCGCCACGAAGGCCCAGCTCGGCTGCGAGGTCGCCGCACAGCGCGCGCGAGACGAAGAGCAGTGCTTCTCGATCCTCCACCGGCGGCTCGAATTGCCGATGCGCGCTCGTGAACTGCGGCGGGCGCCAGGGGGTGAGCTCATCGGGCTCGGCGCCGCACGCGAGCAGGACTGCGTGCCGGCCTTCGCGACCGAGCTGGCTCTCGAGCTCACGCGGGCCGATCGCCGCCACCGCTCCCAGCGTGCGCAGGCCGAGCAGGTCAAGACGTTCACGCTGCTCTTCATCAAGAGGAAGCTCTGACGACGCAAGCGGAGCGAGAAAAGTTCGCGCGTTCTCAACCTGCACGAGGCGACCCGGCCGCGCGCGAGCCGCGGCCACCCGTGCTGAAAAAGGTCCTGGCGCCAATCCGAGGCGCGGCTCGTGTCCGATCCCTGTGCGGAGCCGGCGCCGCGCCTCACGGATCGATTCGCCAGGCTTGACGACGCCGCTCACATCCAGCCATGCGATGCCCTCGACCCGAACCTCGACCACAGGCGCGAGGTCGTAGAGCGCGATCGAGATGAGCTCACGCAGTCGCGAGGCGGCAATCGGGTCGGGCGCGATGAAGGTCGCATGCGGACAGAGATGCTCGGCCTGTCGCAGCGGCATCCCTTGCAGCACACCGAACGGCAGCGCCTCTTCGGAGGCGGCGATGACGTGTGATTCCCATTCGCCGACGATGACCGCACCTCCATAGAGGTCGGGACGCTTCGCGAGCTCGAGATGTCCAGTCAGACCGCAGCAGACGTGCATTCAAAATCAGCTTTTTCAATTGGCACCTCGATCACCGGTCGTGCGAATGGAAGCCGCGGACCGAGCGGGTAGCGGATCTCGAGCTCGGATTCCCCGAGAGGCGGAGCAACTCGATTCTTGAGACAGCGCGCGATCGTTCGCAGGCCGACGAGCTGATCTCGCTCCCAAACCCAATCAGTGCGAGTGAAGCCAAGGCTCATGCTCGACGCGTGCGCGAACGCGCGCCCGGGAGCATCGACCACTCCCACGATCACCGACCCCGAGCGGTTGGCGCCTGCCTCCATGGGTCCGAGCCACTGCTCTGGGATCTCCCCCATTAAAAGGATGAAGCCCGCGCCCGCCCGAGCCAGCGCTGTCGCCGCTTCTCCTGACGAATCGGGATCGAGCCGCACAACCGTCAGCGAGCTCAGCTCCGGATCGAATGGAAGGAGCGCCCATGGATCGAAATCTCCGCGCGGGTCGATCACCACCGCGTGCGCAAACTCGCGCGTGGCAGTGGCGAGCAGTCCCAGGGCGAGCGTGAGCTTGCCGCAAGTTCCATTCCCGGTCAGGAGCACGAGCCGGCCCCTGGGCAGGCCTCCAATTCCGGTCAGGCGATCGAGCTCGGTACGGCTGGGCCAGGGCTGCGGGGACGGCATTTCCGCCGCCCTCGTCAGCGCCCGGCTGCCGAAACGGACCCGAATTGTGCTGATGGCGTGTTCGAGTTCCTGCATCTTTCATTGCGGGCCTCTGAGAGCAAGACGCAGGGGAGAAGCGGAGGTGGTTACAGACTAGCGAACAGATGTTCGATAGTCAAGGCCTTCCTTTCCATATACCGACATGGCATTGGCGGCCGGGTTATCCCGGCCGCAACTTTGTTTCCTATCCACCAGCGTCGCGAGGAGGGAGGATGAGCATGAGAGGGGACCCGTGGGTCCCCTTTCATAAAAGGACCCGTGGGTCCCCTTTCATAAAAAGAAGCACCGGGGCTCCACAGAACCCCGGTGCGTAACGATCGACTTAGGTCACTACGAAAGAAGAAGTTGTTACTTCTTCTTCTTGGCGGCCTTCTTCTTGGCTGCCGGCTTCTTCGCTGCCTTCTTCTTCGCTGCCATCATTCTTTACCTCCTTCGCTTAGTGATACGGACCCGAGGTTCCATGGTTTG
>WNFO01002283.1_pt1 | contig 29003 bp, 38 predicted proteins | sample 5400251 | NCBI WGS metagenome assembly WNFO01 (sample SAMN13153354, study PRJNA577476) | soil metagenome | isolation source: 100 cm saprolite under Madrone tree | place: USA:California | collected 2016-06-14
ATGCATGTGTATGAGAGAATGTCAATGTGTGGAAAGCACGTAGACTAAGAATGTGAGTTTGACTGAGAGCGGATGGACGGACGGACCTGGACTGTTTCTTTACCAAGTAGTACACGAGTACTGGACTTTATAACCCACTAGCAGTAGTGTATAAACAATGGACTATCATGTACACTTTACTCACTTCCTCGGGCTAGATCTTGTGCCTCTTCACTACAAGTCCGGGCCAAGACGGGACCCTTAGCATGGGCTAGTTTGAGTTAGTGAAACAAATGGGATCATGTTAGCACAACACTACTAGTAGCAAGCATTCTCAACAAACTATCTATATAGGTCTGGAAGCAAGGGTATCTTATCGCTGGCTAAAGATCTCAGCCGATCCGGTCTGACGGAGACCAGTCGCATTTAGCCCCATTATTATCTGCCCATTCCCGTGCTTGTTTCGAACCTTCCCCAGGCCGCTCTTATGAACACCATGTCTCTCTCTGAACAGGACGGACTGAAGATTCAGATTCGGTACATGAGTTCCGGTAAGAGGGTTTTCACATCGACCTTAGTCGAAAACCAAATTGTGTTCCGTGGTAGGGTTAGCCAGTCATTGCTACGTATACCCCGGCAGCAGCCTCAAGGGTCATCACATGACGGGACGCAGAGACTTGACGTGAAGCTCGACACATCGTCCCGAGTGACCAGATGGCGACGTCCAAGGCCGTGAGTTCAGCAGACCACCGCAAGGCTGCGGCGTAGCTTCTCGTGAGTGTCAAGTTGGAAGACAAAATACGCCGATCAAAAAATATCCACACGCTCTCATTGAGGTGACAATAACTGTAAGACTGGACTTCACTGTCTTCGAGACGTAAACCGGTAAAGATTTAATCCAGACATAGTTGTCTTCTCCGAGTCTGGACCTCTTCGAAGTGTGTAGGCGGTGTTTCCGAGTCTTTTGGCATTCTAAGCTCGACGGTCATCATCATAGCCCCTCGCGATACCGCTCCGCCCCTGTTGGAGGACACTAGGTGGATCGAGCCCTGCACGTGTTTCGAGGCCACGGAATGTCCGCGATTGTAGGAATTCTCCTTTGTGAGAGGACGATTCAGTAGGAGCGTCTGGGTCGCACAAAGAGAAATGGCACACCAGCAGCGCTATCCTTGAGTGTCCCGACTGTGCCATCTTGATCTCTGAGAATCAGGGCAGAGGATGATGGTGGTGGCGCAGACACCGGATCGTTTTCTGTAGTCGTGTTTCTGCTAGAAAAACAAAGAAATGGGTGAAAGAAGACAGAACAGCTCACCCCCATAGAGCTTAGCATGTCGGTATCTCCCGGTGATAAGCGAGAACACGGGACGATCGGGATCGCCATCTTCATCTTGATCTGACGAAGGCTTCGAGGTTCCACGTGCAAGGACCTCGTCGAAATTGAGCACATACTCGCCAGTCCATGTTGGTGAAGGTCTTAACGCAAGTTGCAGTTCGAATGGCGTCACAATGGGCCGAAAAAAGTCCTGGAGATGTTGTATTTGATTGAAGGCACTGGGAGTGATGAGGTAGACGTACCTTTGCATCAACAATCGAGTTTTCGGGGCACGCGACGAGAACGAAGCATTCTATCTCGGCAAAGTTGGCAAGCTTCGCTGGGTTGAGCTTTCCGACGCTGATCGTGTACGCCTTTTTGTGAGCGTTGACTAAAACTTGTCGAAGGAGTGCGATTAGAGGAAGATAAGACGCTGATTCGTTGGTCATCAAGATTGCGATCGATAGTAAAAAAATAGGTTGACAGCGAACCGACTCCAAGCGTGCCGACAAGGATACCAAAGACATCTGCATCGCGAGCCTTCTGAACGGCCACATACCGCCGCATCAGGAGTTTATTCGTTTCTGAAGACTGAAGGGTCGCCTGTCGCATCGTGGGGTCATATCCATGGACCTTGAGGTAGCAGGGAAAGGATCGTGTCGCCTGAGTAGGGTGCACGAAAGGATCGGAAACAAGTGCGTACAGGGGTTGATGGGTGGGTCAAAAGTATGTTTGTCAGCCGACTCGATGCCCCTACGTAAAGAATGGGAGTAATGTCCTCAGATGAGGTTGGGCGGTAATTAGCATCAATGACGTGATCCTCGCTTTCGACCACGGGAATCTGGGAAGCGGTGGGAGTGGATGGACTAAGCCTCCGTGGGATGGGGTTGTATGAGACGGAGATGTCCCGATCCACAAAGACACTCCGCAGAGCGGACACGAGATTTTCTATAATGGGGTCAACATATTGCAAGATAAGTTACCATTCTGGCGCACCTGCTTCATGAGTATACGCAACATCGTGCCTAAGGACCACAGATTTTGCAGAGACGCTCGACGATGCAAAAGAGTCGAAAAGCTTCTGTGCGGCGTCAGCGACGTCTACTGGCTTCTTTCCAAAGACATAGATGACAGGGAGGCGATAGGTCCTGTATGAGATATCACTATCGGGTCACATGGTGGGATAGATCGGAGAAACTCACTTGCTCATACAAGCACGACCATAATGGACGACCGCATCCGCGTCAACATGTTGCGCAGACACTTCGTCTACACAGCAACTGCCCAGAGTATGTTTCAGATAGGCAATATAGGTGGGACTGCGGAAAGTTTACCTGCCATATGAAGTATCAGCAAGTATGTAGAGTTCCCTAGCGGCACCGACAGCTCGCTTTAAGTTATGATAAATTGGGACCGAATCTCGCAGAAGTTCGTCTGGGAATTGGAGGGCAATCTACGGGCGGTGTTCGAGTCATCGTTGCCCATCTCCGTAGTGAAGATGCGCTCACTCGCGTGTACATTTTCGAGATGATTTCATTTGCCGTCCATTCCAGTTCATAATAATCATTAAACTGTTCTGCGAGTAGCTGGGGACGTGTCTCATCGTTCTCGAGTACCAAGGGCTTCTGGATAATCGCCTGTGAAGAAGACGAAAAGGCGGACTCAGTCATGGCGGCGCTGACCTGGACTGGACATGGGAGAGAGTAAGATAACCACGTGGCTATCGGGATCAAGGCTGCTTACGATATCATTCCCACGAGTAAGAAATTTGGCGCGCTACAACGAAGCGCCCATGCCTCCACTCATAACTTGAAGGGCGTTCTCAACACGCTTACTTACGCTTATCAGCAATCATTCGTTTATACGTTTGTGGGTTAGGCATTTTAGTACAGTTCTCGTGCACGGTCGTGTCAGGCAAGCCGCTTTCAAGTACATGATATACAATCTCGGTTTGGACTCGCTCCTTTTTGGACTCCATCTCAATGATGGCGGCCCAACGTTTGCCTTTCAGGGCCCATTCACTTCTTACACTATCAGTAGCAAGCGTTCTCAACACATAATACACTTGGCATATATAGTCATGATTTGTTTATACTCAGTCAAACCAAACCCCCCTGCGTAACGCTTCCAATCTCAATAACAACTTCACAGAAACTGATGTCTTCCTCAGGCCTGAACTTTACGTACTTGATAGCTGGTGTCCGCGCATGATCTGCGTGAACATTTGCAGTGCCGCCGCTCCTCGACGCACACCTCGCCACAGATACGCGGGAACCTCATGTCCAGCACCAGTCACCCGCAGGTATGAGAACGTGCCAGCATTTTTATATATACCAGCAGGCTTGCCCTTGACATTATAAGTCGAAAAGGTTTGTTGCGCAAAGAGCGCCGAGAACTTCGTGTTTAAGGAGGCAACCTGCACATGAAGTGACGGAGTCAGTGAAAAGGTTGGAAGGAGTAGGAAGATGCACGCACCATTGCCTCAACGCCCATGTAGTTACAGATGTAATCTGCGTCGCCATCATAGATGACGGTGTGCACACCGGAATTGATGGCCATTTCAAGGTCTGAGAGTGAAGAACGCATCCAGTCCCCAGTAGCATGGAAGTTGCTGCTAACGCCAACGTTGTAATCATTCCATGTCACGGTAGGCTGCGAGCCAATTTTTGACGTGACTGCTGGGTTTTGAAGATATGGTTGAAGCGCGGGCGGGTATGGGTCAGGGTTAGCTGTGGGTACATAATAAAGATCCCAGATTCCTGGGAGCGCGTAGAGGATTTTCCCGTTACAGAAGTCTTGGGCTGCCGAGCAGATTAAGTTGCTTTCCCCATTGTTACATGCAATAAGCTTTGCCATTTGAACACATGAAATGCCGTTCTGAGAATGGAAAGGCTGACCTGATCCCTGCAACCACCAGTCTGTGACCAGGCTGCATTGGCCGCCGCGATGGCTGAGGGGGTATTTAAGGGGTGATATGGATTTGATTGAGCATATTGTATGTAACCATAGTATTGAGAAAGTGGGTCCTAATTCCGATCGTTAGTAGCACATCAACCAGCAAAGCATCCAAAGTGCCGTACTGTGATACCATTGCCAATTCCGAGCACCTTTAGGTTGATTTTCACGCCCTTCACTGTACCATACCGGATGGCGGCGTTCTGCTGCAAGAAATAGCTACAGACGCTCACAGTTAAGTGCAAGAAGACATCGACATCGTGGGACGCACGCCGCAAATGTAGGGCCAAAGTGTCCACCGTATGATTCCGTCCAGATTCCAAAATGTCGATGGGCGTACTTGTGGAATCGTCGATCCGCGAACCATATTTGTAAGAACTTCCATACATCAGCAGCGGCTTCCTGAGAGGTAAATACATCTTCTGTTCCGTACGAAAAGCCAGCTCCAATGGGCTGGTCGATGTATAGCCTGGGCCACCAGTCATCAATCACTGATGAAGTTGAGGATAAATAGATACATACACATTCGCGTACTCATTCCAAGACGTCGGGTTATGATGAACTCCCAGGCTATCATTGTTGATACGACATGGACCATTCTCCTGGAACAAGCCAATCATGCTGGAACTTCCAGGCTAATGAAATTCCCTCAGCATTTAAAATGGATGAACAGAGTTTACTCACACCACCATTAAACCATGTGACGAGGGGAGCAGTGTGAGGATGCTTGCGTGCAGCAAAGAACCAGAACCTATCATTGGAACACGATAAGAAACGGAGGGAAACCCCGAGGTAGAGTACAAACCAGATGCTCTTATCCGTAGCCAAGTCACCATATCCCGAAGCCTGATAAACGCCCGGGGTAGTTTCTCCCCAAAGTGTAATATGAGGGCACTATGCATTGTAAATAAAGAGGACCCTACCACATATGCCAGAATTCTCCACTACACGAAGTTTCCCCGGTATCGGTGGACCCGGGGCTAGAACGTCATTCGAGACGGCCCCTTTCAGGGCCTCAGAATCAGGGGAGGGGACACCACCAATAACCCCATTAACAATAGGGAATTGATTGCCGCTTACAAGCGCGGGGAGAGCAAATATCGTAACGAGCACAGAATGGAGGAGCATTTCCAAGTCCACTGACGAATAAAGGGGTTGACACACCAACGCTCACTTGTTTTATACTGAAAGCAATTGAATTATTCCCTGATCCAGTTGTTTGGGGCGATGCGGACAATAGTCCTAGTATTCTCTGATGAGATGAATCGGAGTCAAAGTCATGGCCCTGGGCGGTTGATGGGTGCTAAGGGACATGCGAGATGAATTTGCCCTGAAAGGGTATTTGCGCATCTTGTGCTCTCTGGGATGCAGCGCAAAGGAAGTGAGTTGACCATGAGTGCTAGATGTGTCAATGGAACCCTTCTCATTGCCAATTGTATCACAAGGAGGAGACAGGGAGAAGTGATGACTGGCTCGAATCTCCATGTTGCGCTCGCTTTACGCCGCTTACGGCATACTTTGGCACATGACAATTGAATTCAAGTTCGAGTCTCACGGTCGCCTGTCTGCGACTGCAAGTCCATCAATAGGCACCCCTCCCCCCCTTCTCTCAGGCACACTGCCTGATCTTTGGTCTCTACTTCCTCGAGCGTTTGGAAATTTTCGTGTTCACAGCTGAGCAAGGTGAGAAATAAAGTATTTAGCACCAGGTGGAGCTCATTGGCGCCGAGATGTTATACAGCACCGAGATTTTTGTTAGTTGGGCAATCCACTAGGACAAAGATCCATGACGACGCTGTCTGTGTTCCTTGTAGGGCGGTGTCACATACCGTGAACTTCTCAAACCATGCCTGGTCATTTGGACATTTACGTCACACATGTAGCTCAATTGGTGAAAGAGACAACAGCATGTTACAGTAAGTTGTTAACACAACACTATCAACTACTGTATTCTCATCACACATGACATTCATTTGTATATTCACCGCTGCTAGCATGTTAGACACTTCAATATTACAGTTCTCGTGGACTTCTTCGCTTTTAACAAGAGCCAGGACACCTCAGGTTGCTCCCAGCCAAACTCACTCCCATGAGCCGTACGCTTTCCAGTCTTACTTACAAATTGATACAAGCAAAACACTTACTGGCCTCGAAATTGTACTTCACGTGCTTGAAAGAGGGTGGTGTGACATGATTTGCGTAAACATTTGCAGTGCCGCCGCTCCCCGGTGTACACCTCGCCACAAGTACGCGGGGACTTCATGCCCAGCGCCGAATACCCGCAGGTATGAGAACGTGCCCGCGTTCTTATACAGACCGGCGGGCTTGCCATGGACGTTGTAAGTTGCGAAGTTCTGCTGCGCGAACAGTGCCGAGAACTTCGTGTTCAAGGAGGAAACCTGTGCATGCATCGACGGGGTCAGCACAAAGGTTAAAAGAAGCGGCAGGACGATGGGGTAGGAGAGAGTATGACGCGCGCACCATGGCCTCGACGCCCATATAGTTGCAAATATAATCAGCGTCACCGTCATAGACGACCGTGTGCACGCCAGAGTCGATCACCATCTCGAGGTTTGAGAGCGAAGAACGCATCCAGTCACCGGTCGCGGCAAACTGGAAATATACACCATTATTTGTGATGGCCCATGTATTCTGCGAGCCAATTTTGGACGTCACAGCTGGGTTGTGGAGATATGGTTCAAGCGCAGGCGGGTATGGGTCAGGCCTAGCCCTGGGCACGTAATATACATCCCAGATTCCAGCGAGCGGCTCGAGGATTGCACCGTTGCAGTAGTTTTGGGCTGCCGAGCAGACCGCATTGCTTCCCCCACTGTTACATGCGACGATCTATACTTTATTGAATACATGAAATATCGCTCAGGAAAGAAATAAACTGACCTGATCCCTGCAACCACCCGGCTTTGACCAGGCAGTCTGTGCCGCTGCGATGACGGGGGGGGCGACAAGAGGATGGTATGGATTCGACTGAGCATATTTTATGTAACCAGGGTATTGAGAAAGTGGGTCCTAATTACGATCGTTAGCAGCACGTCAGCCGGCGAGGCACCCCTGAGCGCCATACCGTGAGAACATTGCCAATTCCAAGCACCTTCAAGTTGATGGTTATGCCCTTCAGGCCACCAAACCGGATGGCAGCGTTCTGCTGCAAGAAATACCTACAGCCGCTCACAGTTAACGATATGGATACAACAACGCAGTAATGGGACGCACGCAGCAAATGTAGGACCATAGTGTCCACCGTATGATTCCGTCCAGATTCCGAAATCTCGATGAGCGTACTTTTCGAATCGAGGATCCGAAAACCATATTTGTAGGAACTTCCATATATCGACAGCGGCTTTCTGAGATGTATCGACGGTTTGGGATCCGTACGAAAACCCAACTCCGACGGGCTGGTCAATGAATAGTCTGGGCTACTACTCAGCTATCACACATCAAGTTGAGGATAATAGAGACCTACACATTCGCATCATCATTCCACGACGTCGGATTACGATGAACCCCGGTGCTGTCATTGTTGATACGGCAAGGACCAAGCTCCTGAAATAAGCCAATCATGCTGGAACTTCCAGGCTAATGTGATTCCTTGAGCATTGAAAAATGGATTAACAGACTATAATTACTCACACCGCCATTGAACCACGTGACGAGGGGAGCGTTGTCAGGGTTATTGCGTGCTGCAAAAAACCAGAACCTGCCAGTAGAACAAATTACAGAGGGAAGCCGCGAATTGACAGTGGAATGCAAACCAGATGCTCTTATCAGAAGCCAAGTCACCATAACCAGAAGCTTGATAGACATGCGGCGTAGTTTCTACAGACTGTGAACAAGATTGGGGATGCGCAATAAACAAAATGACCCGACCACATATGCCAGAATTCTCCACTACGCGAAGTTTCCCCGGGGTCGGAGTTGGAGCGATATTCGAGAAAGTTCCTTTCAGGTTCTCACAGTCATGATGAGCATCGGGGGAGGGAACACCACCGATGACTCCATTGACTATAGGGAACTGGTTGCCGCTAATCAGCGCGGGGAGAGCAGTTAGACTAACGAGCACAGAACGGAGAAGCATTTTGACAGTGAGGGACTCACCAAGTCTACGGGCTTTATACTGGGAGAAATCGTTCTCTGGTCCAGCGGACTGGGACGACTCAAACAATACCCTCCTAGTTTTCTCATGAAATGCATTCTCTATGCCTATACATGGCCGCCAGGGCTACTCCACAGGGGAACAACCCTACAGCTACCAAATTCATTTCAAGTGGGCGAACTGCGGGCGGTTGATGGTGTAAGGGCCATGAAATTTGAACTTGTCCTAAAAGGCATACCGCACGTCTTGTGCATTGAGATACATTCCAGAAGAAGCGAGTCGAATGCGAGTGCCAGGAATACTTCTCACAGTCATTGGGGTACTGTAAGGGAAGCAGAAGAATTAACGTTTTCAGCGCGCTTCGCTCGCTGTCTATGTTTTCTCAGGCTGTACCGGAGAATTCAACACGCGGCGGTTTCACGTGACTCTCACATGATCAGTATCCTAAATACGAGGAGACTCATAATAGGTCTGGGATCTGAGGAAATCCTACGGGCCATATAAATTCCGATTGCGCCCCTGTCCTGGCTCACCCCGTACTATTTGGTGCCGCTCAGCTCGAAGTAGGAACATGGTACGGAACACATACGGAACAATTAAGGAAGATGCAAGTTTCGGCTGTCACGCCCACGCCCGCGGCCTCGCCATCAATAAGCAACCCCCTTCTCCCCCTCTCTTCTGCCAGTGAGGCAGAGGCCGTAGCACTCTTGTACGTTCGGTGAATCTGACGTCCAGTAGTATAGCGGCATGCTAGCACAACACTAGCAAATCTTCACGACGCATTTGCATACTCCAAGTGGCTTAGCGGCCTCGACATTGTACATCACGTGCTTGAAAGCGGCTTGTCTGACATGATCTGCGTTAATTGCGTTAACATCTCCAGCGCCGCTGCGCCCCGAGGCATGTCTTGCCACAGGTATGCGGGAACTTTCTGTCCAGCCCCGAGGACTCGTAGGTACGAGAACATGCCCGCATTCTTATACAGACCCGCGGGCTTCAAGTTGACGTTATAGGTCGAAAAGTTCTGCAGCGCGTACAGCGACGAGGGCACCGTATTCAAGGAGGCAACCTGCACACGCAGTGACAGGGTCGACACAAAGAAGGGAAGCATAGCAAAGTATGGCACACGCACCATGGCATCGCGCCAATATAGTTACAAAAAGTAATCTGCTTCGCCGTCAGATGACGGTGCGCACGCTAGCGTTGATGACCATTTCGAGTTTTGAGCTCGAAGAACGCACCCAGTCGCCGGTCATGGCGAAACGGTTGAAGAAGCCGGAATTGGTTTCAACACATGTAGATAGCGAGCCTATTTTGGACTTCACAGGTAAGTTGTTAAGATATAGATCAAGATGGGGCGGGTATCGGCCAGGGTTCACCGCGGGCACATAATATAGATCCCAGATTCTTGGAAGCACGTAGTGGATTCGCGAGTTGTAGAAGGACTGGGCAACCGAGCATACGGCATTGCCCCCCCATTATTGCATTCGATGATCTACACCTTTTGAATACATGAAGAAATACTATTCGGGAAAGAAAATGCTGGCCTGATCCCTGCGACCATCCGCCTGCGACCACGTCGTATTGGCGGCCGGAGCGTTGTTCGAGGAAGGCCCTTTCGGGGCCTTAAACTACAAGCATCGGGGGAGGGAACATCACCAAGGACCCCATCAACCACAGGGACTGGCTTGACTCTAATGAGCGTGGCCCGGCGCCGTGGGGAGAGGATATCGTAATAAAAAATGAGGACAGAGCGTAGGGACAACTTGAAAGGACTCACCAAAACTACGTGCTTTTGACCAACTGTTCCCTGGCCCTGCCGCCTGGAACGAGTTTGGTAATAGCCCTCCGATTTTTTCTCACTCTTTTCCCTCAACATACAAGCTGCGACCTCACCCTGCACCTCCGAGAAGGCCAGAACAGCGCAAACCGGACATGTTGATACAATACATGCATTCAATTCGCACTACTGTTCACACCTTGATCAAGCGTTGGCTCAAGGGGGACGTCAAATTTGCATTACATGTGGCGCGGCGGTCGCAAAGCTCATGTTAGGACATTGGCACGGACAATGGGTTTCCACTTTCCACCTGGTGCGTTGATGTTCTACATGCTTACTTTCGTCGTTCTTCAAGTCTTAAAGGGCTGTACACTGTGACTGTAGGTCCTTGTTCACAACGGGTTTCTCCCAGATTGGACGTGTGTTGCTTTTAAGTTGCCCACCTCAGAGATGTTCTGCATGCCACGGCCATTTGTGGAACTACTGACTTGATGTATTAAATACTCGAGTTTCTTCATGGGCGCATTCCCGGAGCTGAGAGGATTTTGAGGTGCAGTAGGCGTGAAGATCGTGTATTTAAAATTGTACTACGGTTTTGGCTATTGTTGAGAATTGCCACCAGCTCGATTTTCGGACCGTGGTAAGGTATGATTCATATTGGTTCAACGACGCCGCCATACTACAAAGCCCAGGTGAACCACAGACTTCATGACGCCAGCCATCTAAGCACATAGGGTGGTCGGGATAACTTGGTTCAAATCTATGGCCAGGTTAACTTCCTTTCCACACAATGTGTAATCATACAAGGATATCAAATCATAGGTGATCCGGTGATGGTCAACAAAATAGCGTAACTGGTGTCTCGGGAGTCGAAGTGCAAGTGCAAAGGAACATAGCACGAAGTAGATGAGATGGAACGTCAATGAGACGGAACATTGAAAGCAGATGACAACTATCAATCATCGACCTCCGACGACCTTTCCTACTCCGAATGTCTCTCCCAGACAGAAATGGCGACAGGGCGATTGATGAGTTGTCGCGCAGAAATGAACTGCCTAATACCCCCCTGGATGGGTTCCGATGGCAGGGACCCCTCCAAGAAAAGATTCTGCAATGTGGGGAGTACTTCTGTCGTTCGGTCCATAGTGAGCTCCTGCAGAGCGGGAGCGATACGTGGCGCAAATTGCTTGGATAGGTAAAGATTCTTGACAGCAGTAAATGGAAGTAAAAGTTCCAACCACTCCGTGAAATCGATATCGTCTTCCCAATAAATTTGCGAATATTGATCCTCGTAGATGTAGAGGTACTCCATTGTTAAAAAGAGACGCAAAGGCAAGTTACAGATCTGCGCCAGGGATGAAAGCTGCCAATTTGGCACCTGGCATAAGATTTCTACTTGGATCATTGTATGGCGGGATAGCTCAGGATGCAATTGAAGCCTGACCAGAGCAGCAGGACTATCAAAGATGAGATGTACTTCGTCGTATGCCCTGCCGAGTGGTGGTGTACGACTGATGAATTGGATGAGCTCTGGAGTGTCGAAGTCGATATCATTGAAAAATGCTGGTGAGAACCAGTGACATCGAGGGGCATCGATTCGGGTCACAAGTTCCTCCAAATATTCGTAAGCCCCTTTGAACACTAAACACATGAGACTGGGGAGGGAAGAGCGAGTTGGCTGAGATGGACGTTGGCTTTCCTGATCAGGGCAAGATTGAGGGGATTCAAATCCAAGGGAAAGTATCTCGAGGCTGGTCAACACGGAGAGGCAAATGACCATCGCCTCGGGCGAAATGTACACGGAATGAGGAATATCATAAAGGTGAAGTTCGACGAGGTGAGTGGCAGACATAAGTAGGTTTGGGAGTCCCAGATACGAAATGCCAAACAGGCCGAGGTGTCGTAGAGGCGGTGCAGATCCGCCCAAGAAAGAGTTGGGAAGGAGGATTGAAACCGGTTCACCGAGCGACTGGAGTTTCAGAACTGTCAGCTCCGGGAATGGAACTTGCATCGCTGCCCAAACTTGTTCAATTTGCGAACTTGTATCACAAGTGATGTTGATTTGACGTATGCGATTGCTGTGCTCGAGTACATCAACATCGTTATCCGCTGACGTTTCGGAGATATTGCCCTTAATGAGGAGGGGTAAGGCCGGCCAGACATCTACGGTCTTCCCTGCAGGTGTTCCGGGTATACAAAAAAGTTGCAGATCCAGGCGACGCGATGATCCAAAAACAAGCCCTCTCCACCGTTGACACACATGCACCAGCGATTGCCACGACTCAATCTTTCTTTTTGTATTTTGCAATTCTTGCTTTTCGACCAACAAGAAAGCATGACCTCCAGACTCCGGGAAATCTTGATTTACGGCCACACAAAAATCGAATATTGCTAGGAGGACATCATCAGGGAGCACTTCGATTGCTGCCACCTGACCTACATCGCATCGAGTCAGCCAGCGGTCTTTGGCGGAAGATGCACAACAAAAAATGTACGTCGATTGTAGGGGTGTGCATGGTTATCAGCCATCAGCGAGTTTTCGAAATCTCAACCTATTGCCAGTGGGGTCGATTGTCCAGGGAGGCTAGGAAATGATGGAAGCGAGGACGGTGCTGGAGGGAAACTCTACGACGGGGACGCTCAGGCTGACGAGCGGGGCTATAGACAATTTGTTATGACTAGTCAATGCAGTGAGTAAATTCCTTGACATACAGCCGAGAGGGATTTAGCAGCGATTACGGAGACCGGCCGTAATGGTAGTTGTCTTGACACCACGGGCATGGATAAGACGAGTCTTATAGTTGACTAAAAGATTAAATAATGTCCAATAAGTTGACAAGTTGCCAATTTTAAATAAATATAGTCTGCTTAGTGAGGAATTGAATTGAAAAGTACATAATCAGACCATATTTATTTAAAATCTTCAGCCTAATCTATATGATCCCTTAGTTGAGCATAAGCGTCTGAACCTGATTCCGCGTGTCATTCCGCTCTGGGTAGAACTTGGCAAGCACAAGGTGAGAAAGCACTGTTACATTCTTCTCCCCCTCCCCCTCCCTTCCCAACACCCCCACAATTCCAATGAAAAGCGTCTTATTATGATCATAGCACGTGCACACGCTCGCAGACCCGACGCGACCATGGTATTTACGATCTCCCGAGCGCCTCGTCCGCCGTCTATACAAGTACCTCCGATTCTCCTTCTCCTTCTCACGTGCGTGGGCAGTTAGACGTGTGGTAGTGTGCGACCGATGAATTGGATGAGTTCTGGAGTGTAGAAGTCGATATCATTGAAAAATGTTGTCGAAAACACGTAGCAACGGGGTGTCTTGGCATCACGTGATGTGAGACTGTCAAAAGTTTCCAGACCAGCCCATATCCGGGATCAACAATCGAACGAATGATTCTAAGCGCTAGCACTCGAACAAGGCGCCCCGTCCCCGCAAGGTCCACGTCGACGTATGCAGCACTCGTGATCGACTTGTTTCTTTTTGACTGCATCCCAGATAGTACAAGATCCGCATCAGACAATGTTAATCCGTGTGTTCCAGATCAATTAGAAGCTGTCGGGTTGGCCCCATGTATGAGCGTCTCATACAGTCTACCCCGACTGAAATGACTCACTAATGACGCATTCTGTGACCAAGAGTCTCCGAATTTTTAAAGGTTCGTGGGGCTTTCAGGTTGTGGCGTGAACTAGGCACCGTCTTTGGTGCTCTTTCATGCACCCAGTAACTACGATTCCTCCCTAAAAGGGCGAGTCCTCCGAGTTCAATCACAGCGTTGGCCACCCACGATGGTTCACGCAAAAGATGGGAGCGAAAGAGTACAACTTTTGCTCTGAGAATTGCTCATTTTGTTCATTATCTCGGATGCCGTTGACGCACCGCAACGTTAGGTATTCACATGAGAGCGTAACATGAAGTTATAAGCAATGACTGGTAAGCAGAAATTCTATCTCGTGACAAGTCGAATCATTTTGGAAGCTCGGATATCTCGTCCGTAGGGTTGACCGCATCTTCATGAATGGTGCTCGTGTTGGCCGTCTGGCGGAGACGTCTTGCTTTACCAGTTGCGCTCTCAAACCCGAATACTCGCAAGCGACCCTCGCGCCACTTGAGGACTACCAGCGTGACAATGGCGGCTAACCAGTAGATTACATAGGATACCACGGTGCCAACTGCGCGATACAAGATGAGTAGGGGCGACAGACGGTGTAGAAAGGGGCTTACTCGTTGCGTTGTTTGTCCACCCTGTGAGAGCGCCGAAGATTAACCAACCATTGCCATCTATTCTATTCTCGGGGTTGCAGCAGTCGAGGTGCCAGACGTTGCCTCGTACATAGAATGTACCAGGACCGTCCTTAGTGCCGTCGGTATCTCCGCCGATGCTGTTTGGTGCGTCAGCGACCGATGCGACAGAGAAACAGAGAAACAAGACGGACAGGTGGTTGAACGTATTCTTCTCGAACGATCCGACAGATTTGCTGAACAAACCTGCGCCGATGATCAGGATGACGTTGGTCATTACGATGAGGAAAACCGTAAGCGCTGCGTGGTGCTAGGCAGTCAGTATTGCTTTGTATTAGAATCGACGCCGGGACTTACCAGCACGACTGGCGAATGCGTATATTATGGAGCCACAGACGAGGCCGCATATAATGCCAACGATGGCGGCAATTGGGATGGAGCTCGCCGACTGGCCAAGAGAAACACCTCCAACAAAAACAACAGCCTCCACGCCCTCACGCAAAAAAACGATGAAAGGAAGGGTGAACAATGCCCACTTTCCTATTCGAGCTCTTCCAGTAGTCCCTGCAAACATTGTATCAAAATACGCGCACGAGATCTAACCTTGGATCTTACGTTGGCCATCGAAAGCATGTTGAAGCTTGACGCGCCATTTAGTCTTCGCGTGGTCCAGCTTGAGCATGGTGATTCCCATGACAAAGATCATGATAGCGGCGATGAGCTCGAATATTCCTGTGCGTCGAAGTTAAAAGAAACACTGGACACTACATGTTGCTGAGAGCTTACCCTCCCAGAGATTTTCAGATTTTTTATAGAGGTCTGAGGCTTTGGTGAACCATATAGCGACAAACACGGCCCCAATTATAACGGCGATGAGAAAGCCAAGCGCAGAGCCAAGAAAGATCTAGACTGTTCTGTCAGTGACATGCAATATATTGCAGGCGTAGTGTGGGGCATTCCTGGAGGCGCATTTTGCGAAGGAGTCTTCTCTTCCATAGGCCATCCTCATCGTCAGAGACCTCCCGTAACGCAATGTCACCGCTTTCTTTTTTGTCGTCTCCCTCAGAGGTTGGAGTCTGCGACCCCGAGGTATGGAAGTGTGAGTATACGATCTGTTCAACGAGGCCGAGAAGAGAAGCGACGATAATAGCAGCTTCGAGGGTCTCACGGAAGACTATGAAAAAAATGGGGACGGAAAACAGGTTATGGGTCATGATGAGCGGAGAAAAGAGAGCAGGCCGTGCCTGGGGGAAGTGTGTCGGGTGAGACAATATAAACGCACGGCGGACTGAGTTGTGAGAACGCTCATCTATCCGGTTGCGGGGTGCTGTCACCGCCCAGGGACTTCCGCTTCGCAATAACTTGTGGCATAAGGCACCTGTCCCACGGGCGGCCAAACTGGTACTGGTAAAGGCCCACGCCGCGGAATTCGAGTGTGGATTGGGTTCGAGTTACCCGTTAGAGGGTGGCATTGTCGTTATCTGATAAGCGGACGATGACAGCGGGTCAATTTTTATCAGATAATGACGGCAGGACAGGAACCCGCCCCCAATTTATCAGATAACGTTATGACCGCCCGCCCAACCCAACTTTTGCACCACCCCAAAGTCGGACCCACATCCGATGATGCCCTTTCAAAAGACCGCCTTTAGCCAATTTCAACGGGTTCCCAATTTACACCCACCCCCGGGCCTTTCTCTCCCGTCCCCTACTTGCTTTTCGCCATGTTGTTGACTCGGGTCATTTTTTTCTTTACTTTTGCTGCCCCGACCTTCGCAGCGGTTAAGGAAGTGTGGTGGAACTTGACATACGTTGATAAAGCCAATCCAGATGGCCTCTATGAACGACGCGTCATCGGTGTAAATGGCACCTGGCCGTGCGTGTTGTCTAGCCATACTCGCAGACGATTGAATCTAACCACTCCGGGGGCTTTAGGCCGCCGCCCATTGATGTAACGACCAATGACACACTCATCGTTCATGCGCTCAACAGTCTCCCCCAACCATCGACCCTTCACCACCATGGCATGTTTTTCAATGGCTCGACCTGGTTCGACGGTGCCCAAGGCGTATCACAATGGTAAGCACGACTCGCGTATACTTTGTCGCACATCTTACCTATGTCTCCAGTGGAATTCCGCCTGGTCAGTCATTCTACTACGTTATCCCCATAGACTCGTCGGGTCAGTGGGGAACATATTGGGTTCATGCACATGCATCGGTATGCTAGTTGTCAATGTGTTGAATCCGACGGCCCGGCTGAACAATGCCAACAGGGTCAATATGTTGACGGACTCCGTGCTTCCCTTGTCATTCACCCGTCAACGGAGGTCCATTCCTACGATGCAGAATACACCGTTATTCTCGGTGACTGGTACCATAAAGAGCACTCTACACTCCTCAAGCGCTTCATAAGCATCGCGAACCCAAATGGTGCCGAACCTGTTCCCGGTCAGTAGTTGGTTATCGTCGTTGGATTCAGAAGCTCACGCCCCTTTGCGCATTGGCAGACTCGGCATTGATCTATTTCGCCCAGAATGGCTCGTACCTAGGCCCAATTTCTGGAACAAACCCTTCTTCCGTAACTTCCCATGTCGGGTTCAACAAGAACGCGACATTGCCATTTGAGCCCGGAAAGACGTATCGACTCCGCATCGTGAACACCAGCGCGTTTTCCATGTTCTACTTTTGGATCGATGGTCATGATATGCGCATCATCGAAGCCGACGGTGTCGGTCTGTTTTCTTTCTATATCGACGTTTCATGCTCATGTTATGTATGATAGACCGACGTCCAGGAGTCACATATAGACATTTTGGGCGTCACTGTCGCCCAGCGGTATTCTGTGCTGGTTACTGCCCGCAATGATACTAGCTCGAACTGGGCAATTCATGCGAATTTAAATACAGCTATGTTCGACCGTCACAGTATACCCGCTGCGCTTCAACCCAGTGAGTTTGACGATCCCGCTACCGAAAAACACGCCTTAATGTCGCAATTCCAGATATAACCGCTTCTATCACGTACAGTTCATCTGCGCCGCTAACCAATCTCAGATTTGTGGATGCTTATCATGACATGAACGACACCTCACTTGTCCCCGTTGTTGTTGAGCCGATGCTCCCAGTGGACCGAACAATCGAACTTGAAGTTGCCTTCGACACGATGACTGATGGCACGAACCGCGCCATGTTCAACCAGGTCTCATATCTCCCACCGCTTGTACCCACAGTCTTAAGCGTCCTTACTCTCGGGTCGAATGCGACGGACGCGACCCCATATGGATATTCGGGCTTCGTCCTCGATCATCTGAGCGCAGTACAAATCATTATAAAAAATGGCGACGTCGGAAACCATCCATTGTATGTCCCAACTCTTGTCCGTTTACTGTTACTGTATCATTGTCTCAAAACTCTCTGATTCGCAGCCATCTTCACGGCCACAAGATGCAGATCGTTAATCGCGTACAGGACTATACGTCCGATGACCCGACCCTCAATCCACCTATCGTAGAAGGCCAGGCGAATCCAATGCGTCGTGATACTGTCCAAGTGCCACAGGGAAGCTCCGTTGCGCTACGTATCGTTGCCGATAACCCCGGCGCTTGGATGCTCCACTGTGTGTATTCCTCCTCTCACTCTCTCCATTTAGGTGCTCAGTGCTATGCTCTACAGGCCACATCGAATGGCACCTAGAGGCTGGCCTCGCGGTGACCTTCATCGAAGCGCCACCCCAGATGCAACAGCGTGCCCAGACCGTGCAAGCCCCACCCTCCAGCCTTACCCAGCAATGTCTCGCGCAAAATCTGCCCGCTTCAGGCAACGCTGCAGGTCATGCATCCATAACGGATCTAACGGGCTTGCAGACGGGTCCGTCTCTGCAACATAATGGCTGGCATACAAAGGGTATACTTGCGATGACCGGGTGCGTGCTCACGGCCGTCATTGGCATGCTCACCGTGGTGTGGTACGCAATTGGGGGCAATTTGAGCGACGAAGAAATCGAACATGAGGTGCGCGCAGCTCACGCGGCCAAGCTGAAGCGCGGACGGTTGTTCGGGCTTTTGAAGCGTAAGCAGCAGCAGTGACACAGACCATGAAACGTCCATGACGTGAAAAGTCGTCGTTTTTCGACATGATATTGACTATTAAAATTTTATTACGTCCTTAGTATACGATTTGATGATTTCCATTGTCATGGCGCTGCGGGTCTGTTTTCTTGATATTAACGTCTAAAAATATATGATAGCGCAGTACTTGTCTGGCCTGCCAAGTGGGAGATCCGAGTCTCGTGCCAAGCCCCATGATCAGGCGCGGTAAATTTCATAAAGCCCGATTATCTTATCATACACACGCTCGTTTAAGCGAGTTGACAAGAAAATTCGATGCCGACGACGGCAGTTTCTCCATCCCATCGCTTGCGCATTGCCATCGTATGTTTTTACCCTCTATGAAAAATAAACAACTACGATGTGCCATCCAGACACTAGCTGCTCTGAAATTCAAACCCCCAGAGCAGTCTGTCCACAGTCCGTGTCTCTTTTGCTGGCCCATCGCCGAATGCTGAACTCTGGTATTGGCTGGTACTAGCATACACCCTCAATTTGAAGTATTACCTTTGTCGCTCTGCTTCGAGACCTGTATCCGAGGAATGCGACGCGTGGCGTAAGCGCGCACTCGAGCTCGAGGCAGAGTTGGAGGCAACGCGAGCCGCGGCAATACCAGAGGATGTTGGTACGACGCAACCTATGCCATCGGCTTCAAAGAAAAAAAAGAAACAGACGAAGCGAGAGGCAGAGTCAAAGGTAACGCAGGCCGCGACAATACCAGAAAATGTTGAAACGATGAATACATCATCGGCGTCAAAGGGAAAGGAGAAACAAATGAAGAAACTTCCTCGGACATCAGAAGCGGGGATGTCGCAAGCGCTGGCCATTTCCTCGACTGCAACCGTAAGGGACCCCACCGTACCATCTGGCGACAATGCGTTCCTCCGCCATCTACACGATACCGTGACACGCGCAACTGGCTATATGCGCGCCGAGGTAGGGCCGCCAAGGTCTTCGCCGTGGACAGGCAACACTCTCTTCTCGTCTTTGCGTGCCTTGGACGATATCGTCGCGCAAATCGCCACGAAACCCGCTTCTCCTCCAGAAGCTACTCGCTTTGTGGCAGCTACGTTCCGATGCTTAGAAGTGTTGCGGGTTCTCCTCGCGCGCGCCATATCCCCAGAGCCATCCGCGCCCGGAGGCCCCACTCCTGAAAACGCGCTTGAAGGTATTGAGCGCATCCTGCCAGACATTCTCCGAACTGCAGTTACTTACCTCCATGGCGCATATATTCATCCTTCGAGTTTAGCGAGACCTGGATGGCATGCTGGTGACAAAGAACGAACTCGTCTGGGCGACAACGCCTCGGCATTTGACCTCGTACTGGGGCATGTGATAACTGAACTCCTTTTGCCAACCATCCGTGCGTTCGTGCCCTGCACGTTAACCAAGACGGAATGCATTCTAGCCAGTATCGGGCCCGAGACACCGAAGGATGACTTTGTGGATGGGACACAGTTATTGAGCCTCATCGGCGCTGTACTCGACGCCCTCCCAGGTCCACAACATATCGTCTTGTATGACCGTGTCGCTCTTGAGGCTGTTCGAGAGCTCACATCGCTCATCGTGGATCAGCCGTCACGCGTTCCCTACGCACAACAGACACTGACTCAGCGCATGCACCGCATCGCGCGCAAAGATGCGCTGCACTTTCTTTGCGACATGATCCTACTCACCTTCCACATTCGCCGGTCTGCGTCTACCCTACCGGGGAGCCCAGAAGAGATGATGAGGGCGGCACTTTCTGATGCTCTCGGCAACCTAGCGCTTATGCAGTCTGTGCGCGAAGGTGGGAGTGGGCTGGACACTGTCGAGGAACACTACGTACCTTGGACGTTGATTGAATCGCATGAGGATCATCTGGATCATTATACCATCTTTGAGGCATCGAATAGTTGCCCGTCTGGCCCCAAAGCTGGCTGATCAGCCGATTCAGCCTGAGTCATAGTGGAACTGTGGAAGATGGTTAACCTGCGGACATCAGTATGGCGTATTTATCACCCGGCTAAGAAAACTTACCAAGTCACTGTGCTTTGTCCTGACGTCCTCAAGCGTTTGTAGCTGGCAAATCACAGTCGGAAGAGCCAGGAAGGCTGCAACCAGAGTTGTCCCACAAAAGAGGACAAACTCTGTGTGTTGCTCACCCGTCAAGCTCAAAATAGGACCACCGTCCCCAGTAAAAGTGGGGACGGTGGCCATACATTGAGCTTGACAGGTACTGCAACTACAATGCAGCCTCTTGAAGTGAATCGCACAGCAGCGACCGGGCAGATGACAAGCATCGGTCAGACTTTAGGGCGCGAAGTTGTAAAACTCCACCCTGAGAAAGTTCGGAGACACCCATCCACCCGTCTGTATGGCCATGACGGACGTACATCGACGGTCTTGGACGGGCCTAGACCGTCCCGTCCACCATCCGTCCAAGTAGCTGGAACGAGGTCGGAACGGCACGGGTACGGGATCCGTCCAGTCCGTGAGGGACGGGTACGGTGCGCACCCCTAAACGCAAGATGTCAGCGTATCGCGCATCGGTGACACTAGAGGTTTGACACACCTTAAATCGTCCTCTGTGACAGCTAAGGCAGGAAGTTTCAATTTCTGCCTGCTGGAGACTCGTCAGAAGCTGCCGTTGGGTCGTCTCCAGGTACTTGATGTGGGTAGTGGCACAGTCCAAGACTCCAAGAGAGAAACCTTGCTTGACTTCTGGTTGGAAATGGAAAGGGCATCCTTGAGGCGACGGTTGATCTCGGATACAAGTCGTGCATGGGTGCACCATGCATTTGCTTGAAATTATGAGGGTGAAGATCTGAAGGAAGACAGGATAAAGTTGGTGAACATGGACTGGTACAAATGAGGTATGAGCATGACAGGGACCCAAGTAGATAGCGACTCAAAGTCAAATGTTAGGATGTCTTGTTCATCGTGATTCACACCAAACTAGGTGGGCTGGCAGGTGCATCACCGAAACTGGTGGGTCGTCACAAGATTAAATGCTGGCGTGAGCCATCCCTTCTGGAGTCTAGCTATCAACACATTGTACGAAAATGCGAGCAGAGGAAAAAACCATCACTAAACGCACGAACGAGATGCCTGACCTGCATATCCTCTGTATGGCCCAGCCCTGATGGGCCAAGGGTGATGCCGGAGAAATGAATGGTGTGAGTAAGTGGAAAGAAGGCGGGGTGGTCCCCTGCAGAGCATATCCGCTCATGTGAGAGGCAATCAAAGCCCAGCACATGTGGTGACGGTGTGGGGGCAATCGATAGGACATAAATTGCTGACACTTGTCAGCCAGATGTTGTGTACACAAGTAAAAGGTCACGTACCAGATGTAAAAAAAAAAACGAGAATGATACAGTACTAGTGGGGAAACGACGACGGCGAGGTATTTGAGGTCCACAGGCACAGAGTCAGACCGAGCAGAACGGTTGGGGCGATGACAACAGAATGGAAAAGAGGGGGAAACAAGGGGGAGAAACAAGATGAGATGATGGGCGAGACGGAAGGGATGTGCACATACCGTATGAACATATTGGTTAGGCTCGGGTGGTGACTATTGTCAAGCGAAGCGAGCTCCACCATCATTTACAGTAAGCGAACACCAAATATGCCCATAAGCGGACTTGAAGATTGTCCGTCTTCAGGCACTTGTCCTAGTCTCTTCTGGGTCCCGGATTATCTGAGTATGCCCAATTTCTTTGAATATCCGCCCCACTCGCAGATTCCCCAGTCAGCAGTAGAGCCTGGAACGCAGTCCTTGATGCTCCGAGGGACGAACATAGAAGGGAGATCAATCTGGTCAAGCGGGCTCGGCGAGGGCAATGGGACAGGCGATTGCGGCGCAGCCTCCCCTTGGGTGAAGTGCGAGTGTATTGCAGCGTATAAGAACGGTCGCGGTACGTCGGAGAAGCTTATGATTCCTTCTTCCATTGTACATACTTGGTACGCGAGGCGATCATCGCACCTCTTCAGATCATCGTCCACTCAGGCTTAGCATCGGAAACGAGACACTTTCGTGATCATATTGCAACTTTCCTACAAAACAAACTACATTTTCGTACCTGCGTACGTCCACATAATTTTGATGTGCGATGCGACCGCGATTACTAGTTTAGTAGATGCGAGAGGAATGTCCAAGGCAGCCCAATGAGAACTGATTGGGTCCCTCAAGCTCTGTGCGTGATCGTGAACCGACATGATGTATGATGAGTTACAGCGTTGCCGAGAAAATTGAGTCAATTTGACGCTGAGGTCCGGACTCCGACCGGAAGGGGGACAGTGTTACTCCCGTCTCCCTTCGGGCAATTGTTGTCCAAACCCGGCCCTGACGCACACCGCCCATGATGCATGATGGCCCCTGCCGTTGCTCTCACACACAGACGTTGACTTTATCCTTCTTCTGCCCGCGTCTCAATCGGTGCTTATACTTTTGCAGGTGTGCACGGCGCAAGCCTGAGCCTAAACAACAAACATGTCCCACATTCCCGATGGACTTACTGCAACTGTGATTTCTATCGTCGAGTCTCTCACGGGACATCAAGACAAAGTTCCTTCTTGACCACTTGCTATCGTTGCTCGAATCTGGACAGTGAGCTTTGAAAATTCTTATGCCAATGCGACCGCTTTACTAAAGTCGACTTTGTCCCCCATAGATATGGAGGCGTGGCCGAGGATTACATGGAATGTGTATTTAAGGACTCCAGAGCTGCCAAAAGATGATATCGCGAAGGCACTTGTTGCGCGGGGCAGGGCACGGAGGGGTGCAGGCCAGAAACCCTTGTTGATGGTCTCTCGTGGTCTGTCCCACCGCCTCGTCGTTCTCAACTCGTATTCCACTGACCCCGTTCCATCATCCCGTCATTCCTTCGCTGCGTCGTAGATTTATAGACGACATCGACATTCCATCCTTCGAACCGAGAGCTCTAGCTCTACCGGCGTCGGGACCCCGTTGTTCGCCCTTGCCCTCCTTACTGTAACGAAATCTATCACCAGATGGACGTTGGATTATGTCGGCCTCCGACGATGGCAGCCTGAGGATGTCGTCACACTCGTCACGCTTCCTCAGGGTATGCCGTCTCGAATCCTCTCTGTCGATGTATCACGTGACGGTAAGCTTATTGCATATTCTGGCGCCGACAGGTTACCTGGTGTCCTGACATGGCTCAACTCAACCCGCATCGTGGCCAGATAGTTTCATGCGGAAGATGCACGGACATGCCCTATTGATGATCAAGGGATCCTTACCAATACCACATTATGCGGTGATAGGTGGTTGCGCCGCGACTGCCATTCCCCGTGCGACTGCACTTTTGAGGGCCCTGCTAAGAATTCCAACTACTCAATCTCACGTTCCTCAGCGTTACAGCTGCTGGTATCACAGCATGCTTCACCGTCAAATAAACATGATGGTCCTCGCCCCTCATGCCTTCCGCAGCGGATTATGAAGCCAACCTCGGCGCCGACATTTATTCCTCAACCCTCTGCAAGGACACGCACATCCTCGAGTATGTGGGTGCGCAGGGATGGTGCGCATGTTGTTGAACTCATGAAATTATACATGTAACTAGGTCCTCGGTCCAGTCGCAATCGCAGCCTCCATTTGGCGAGACTGCGGTGAGGCCATCGTCTACCGACGCAAGTCCGGGTGCAGGTTACAAACTCTGCGAGTATACTAGATTTTCGCTTGCATATGTATGACATGACCGCGCCCCCCTCACAGTCAGTGTGGGCCGTATAACAAAAACGACTGGTCGTCTCGACAATCAGTGTATGATGAACCGTCGATCTCAAATATTATCAAGGTCATCCAGGGCTCTTTGGGTGGGTGGACAACGACTGACAATCACTTGAGCTCAGACAATGAACGGTTTGTTAACCATCTATTCTGAATTTCTGGTTGCTAATATACGACCAGGATTATTTACTCCACAATCGTGAGTCATTTACACCGCCAAGATATGAATCCAACGTGGTTTATACCCTTTGCAGATCCCGTGCCTCCGTGGCGCAGACGCTTATCCACTTGAGTGAGTTTGGTATCTGGAGCTGCGCACAAATGAAGAGTACGAAGATGTCACCAACATTTCATATGGTATCCGTAATTACGACTACCAGTATGTCTGCCCTTAATTTCTCCCTTTTATCTCCTCATATCTCATTGTTATCACCGTCGTATTTCTGCTATGGACAATATCCGAAACCAAGGCACTTGTGCATCCGTTGGACTGTAGTGTCATGACATACCGAGGGCACGCTGTGCTCCGGACTCTCATTCGCTGCCACTTCAGTCCCGCAGAGACGACGGGGAGGACAGTTCATCTACTCCAGGTCCACAGATGGAAGAATACACGTTTGTCCCTCCGATGGTGTTTGAATAATTTCCCACGTCACTGAGTCGGATATGTGACTCTTTAGATCTGGTCCCTCGACGGCCGGGTAGTCCTCCAGGTCCTGGATCGGAGTAAAACACTCCTCATGTCGTTCGACCCATCCATGTCTGAAGTAGGCCGGCCCTGTATCCCATCTGGGACAGTGTGCGTCCGTGATGTGAGCTGGCACTCGAAGGTACGGTACTAGAATGGCGTGCACCGTCACTGCTGTCAACAAAAAGGCATGTTTTGTTGAACCATCCTACCCGCTAGGAACCTGTGTTGATGAGCGTTGCTTGGTCAAGCGCCGGCCGTAGAGTTAGCGTGGTCGCGCGTCATGAATGGAAGGGAAGATGCCCAGCGCGCTGGAGGACACCACCTCCTGCTAATGCTAGATGCTCCTCCTAGATATTATCATGCCGCCTTCCCATGCTGCCTGGTATGAATTCATCGTCACCGATTGAGAATACTACGTCTGATTTATAAGCTCAGTTGAGGGGCGAGCATTACCGGCGCTAATTTGTCTTTGTTCAACTTCGACTCCGCTAACATCGCCGCAAAGCAAGTCCATTGCCACTCTCATGGCCACACGAATGCGAACAAGATCCACAGCTGCAAAAAAGCCTGAGGACGATCTCACCTATTCAATGAAAGACGCCTTGTTACAAATGAAAGCGGAAGTTGAGAAGGTATGCGCTGCAAATGCTAGGACGGAAAAGAAGGTCGAGTCGTTCATGGGGTATCTTGATGCAACCGAGGTGGGTCTTCTCTCATCCTACGTGTACGTGCTATTCACAATATTACTGTGTACAGGGTGCAATAAAAGAACTGAAGGCGCTTGAGGCGGAAGTACAGAAGGGCTTCGCATCCCTGCAGTCTACAATCAACGATCACCAGTCTAGAATCAACGATCACAAGAATCAGATCGAGTCTTTGATTCAGGGATGGGAAACAAAATTTGGTTTGTCTGCTTCTATGACACTCTATGCGTCGTGAGGCTTAAAGTCACACAGATCAACGTGTGCATGGGAGATTACAGTCCATTCAGGAGACTTTGATGGGTATCTTGGATGCATTGCCCCCGACTGCCGATGCAGATGACTCAACTAAAATCCCTGCTTCTAACGTGTACCCGCATATTTTGCCACTGTCGATTGCCCACAGTCCCGAGGCTCAAACCCTCAATTTTCTGCCCTCAGTCCACAGCAAAGAGACATCGTCTGACAGCCCTGAACAAGCTGTGGACATATCTTTGCCGCTGTCATCTGCCCATGGTCCTGAAGGTCATCCCCCTGATTCCCCATTCTCAGTCCAATGCAAACGACCACCGTCAGACAGCCCTGAACAAGCAGCGTCCATCGTGAATACTACTTCAGACCAGCAAGTCAACGCTGACAACATTCGTGTTTTATTTAGCGTGTTGCCTGGAATACTTCAGCATCTTATAGATGCTGCGACGATGGTGGAGTGGCTGTTGAAAGATTGTGATGTGCGTATTATCGTTGCTATGCTTGTGGTTGCGGTCGTCTTGTGTTACATTTTGTATGATCTATGTGCATACACTTTACGAGGTGATATTATACTTGTACAGTAGATTCGCATTGAAATATTGAAATATAGCACGGTTTGATTGATTGTGATCACCTCTATCCAAGTGTGCCACTGCCATGTGGATGTATCTTTTGTTCTGCAGCACGTGTAAGTGGCCTTTTTTTTAGCGCATTCACTCCTCTAGCTAGTTTATCATGTCCCACCAGCTTGAGTATCAAGAATGCTATCGCAAACTTGCACACAAATCCATCATAAATGCAATGGTGCTTAGTCCTGATGGAGGTCGGCTCATCACAGGCAGTGATGACTGCACGGTGTTTGTGTGGTCTACGCAGTCTGGTACCATACTCTGTCACATCAAAGCCCATTCCCCAGTTGTCTCACTTGCATGGCTAACAAATTCAAATGGATTCCTTTTGGGGTGCAAAAATGGTATGCTGGCATCCGTGGGTTTAACTGAGGTAAGTGACGCCAAGTTTGTTGAGCTCGCATTTGGTTAACAGGTACCGCAGCTTCATGTTAAAACAACATTTTTCAGGGCTCACAGTGCTTCCATCTGCTGTATATCACCCAATTTCAACGACACCTTTCCTATATCTGCAGCCATTAAGGATGTTAAGATTTGGACACGCACAGGACAGACTGATACGCACAATCGTATGTTTATACAACACACGCAGTTATTAGTTGCTGTACTAATTCATGTGATTCAGTTGAAAGCTGGGAACTGAAGGCCAATGTACCCTCTCCAAGCATGTTTTATCGTCATCGAGAAGTAGAGGTCACATCTGTCAACTGGGAAACTAAGGACACGGCTGCCGTTGCATCCCAAGTCCTAGTGTCATACAGATGGCATGGAATCATGTACGCTGTTAAGTTTCTCACAGCTATCTCGTCCTTTCACCTCATCTTGTTCAGATGCTGGGACCTAAAAAAGATGACTGCTCTCTGGCGCTTGTCCATGGACGAATGGTAACTGCAACCCATTCTCCGCAGACACGATCATTGATTATGCTTTGTCAACTACAGTGGCACGCTTTCCCTATCTCCAGATGGGAGGTGTGCCGCAACGTTTGCACTGTCCAAATACTTTGAGGTGCGAGAGTTGAAGACGGGGGCAGTCCAAAGGATGCAAGTCCCAATCGTCCCTACATCACCGGCAGGCCAGCATGGATTGCAGCTTGGACCCACAAAGGACCAGCCTGTTTGCTTTGCCCATGGAGGATTTGCTGTTGCTGGTGCTTCAAATGAAACCCAAGTTCATGTATGGGATGCTGAGCGTGGAGATCAGCTGCTTTCCTTGGACCATGGTGGTTAGTGTCATGAACTTGGCTCTGGCGAGGAGGATCATACTAAAAAGTATTGCAGAGGGCTCGAACGTATGCACAGTGGTGGTGCGTTGAGTGTCATACAACGTAGTGCTACTAAACTGACTCAGCCCTCTGAATAGACTGCATTTTTCGATGAAGAGGACAAGTTCTTAATTGCAACCGGCATAGAAAGAAATGGAAACAACTATGTTTTTTTGTGGTTAACAGTCCCACGCAATGGCGACACAGCACGTATGTAGAATACATCATAGAGCACACAAGAGTCTGACAAAATTCTCCATTAAGATACTTTTGCAGGGCAAAGAATTGAGCTGAGCTTCACTAGAGGTTTCTGGGTGAACGTCTCATTCATTGTACTGGTCCTGGCGGCCTTGCTGTCTGCCTTGCATATCCTGTAAGGTCTATGTATGTTTGTTTGGCAAGTGAGGGACCAGTACGATCAGTGATGAGAGACTTCAAGTGCTATTGTTGGCGTTGACAGGATGATACAATGCAATTCAATTTACAGCCAGATGAGTCACAACAGTAGTGCTTATGATGAGGCCTGTGTCAAGTCCGTCGGCTGTGGCCTTGGTCAGAAAATCATCCAATCGCTCCCAGTTTTCCTCTCCGGATCCCTGCACATCAATTTCAACGGTGTGACCAGCACTCAATGCTGTCTGGAGGGCAGTGACCACTGCATCCGATATGTTGTCGAAAGAGGCAGTGAGGGTGACAGGAAACTTGATCGAGGGGACCGAGGGGATTGTCCCGCTCTCCAAGCTGAAGGGCACCAAGATGGCGAGGATGGTGAGGCCAGCCTGGGAAGCCTGCGATTCAAGCCTATGATGTCGATCAACACTTGGATTGGTAATTAAAAGGGCGAGGGATATGGACCCTTCCAATTCATTCTCACTTGCTTTCACCACGATGGCACCCACGCGACCCCCGAGGGAAGAGCCGTTTGTTTGCTCCCTCCATTTGGGGGTGGAACACTGCACATTGGCATTGACCACATGTTCTGGATGGACGGTCATTGGGCTTTGAGGGAGAGGGAAGCTGTCGGAGATGCCAGTGTTGGGCAGACTGAAGGCGGAGAGCAGGAGAGTGGGAAGAGATTTTGGGCTCGACAGTGGCACGACATCAAAGTTCGGCTTAATGTTGCATCTACAAAACTGCATCAACCAAGGCCAAGGATGGCAAGGACATCACAAACGCCGCAGAAGGAGGGACGTCGTCAGGTGACAAGTCCCAGGCAGCCATTGTCGAGATCGACGATG
>WNFO01001706.1_pt1 | contig 28972 bp, 24 predicted proteins | sample 5400251 | NCBI WGS metagenome assembly WNFO01 (sample SAMN13153354, study PRJNA577476) | soil metagenome | isolation source: 100 cm saprolite under Madrone tree | place: USA:California | collected 2016-06-14
TCGCCCTGGGTGCGGCGCCGAGCCTGCCGGGATTCGTGGCCGCGTTACGGGGCACGCCGACCACGGGCTTCTTCAGCGCGATCTATAACTGGGCGTGGTTTGTCGGCTTTCTCCTGTCGGCGGTGATCTACGTGGTTGTAATGCGTGTGCGATCTGGGAGCAGGGAGCAGGGAGCAATACGTGTCGGCACCTGAAACACTCCTGACCGACGCCCAACTCGCTGCAAATTTCGCTGACATCGCGCCGCCGCTCACAAACGACGCGGCGCTGCTCGAGGCGAACCAATGCCTCTATTGTCACGACGCGCCGTGCACGATCGCCTGCCCCACGCACATCGACGTCCCAGCCTTCATCAAGAAGATCGCGACCGGCAACCTGCGCGGCTCGGCCCGAGTCATTCTCGAGGCGAATCCGTTCGGCCATTCCTGCGCGCGCGCCTGCCCGGTGGAAGTGTTGTGCGAAGGGGCCTGCGTCCTGAAGACCCGAGATGAACAACCAATCAAGATCGCGCTGCTGCAGCGGCACGCCACCGATTACGTCCTCGAGAAGAAGCTCAAGCTCTTCGAACCGGGGAAACGCACCGGCAAACGCGTCGCGATCGTGGGTGCGGGGCCGGCGGGGCTCGCGTGCGCCCGAGATCTGCGGTGCCGCGGCCACGATGTCACGGTCTTCGAGTCGAAGCCGCAGCCGGGCGGTCTCAACACGTACGGGATCGCGGAGTACAAGCTCAAAGCCGACGTCGCCCTCGCCGAGGTGCAGGACATTCTCGACCTCGGTGTGGAGCTGAGGACGGGCGAGCCGGTCGATGCGATCGAGCCGCTGCTCAAAGAGTATGACGCCGTCTTTATCGGGGTCGGATTGGGAGCCACGAAGCGGCTCGGCATTCCCGGCGAAGACCTGCCGGGCGTGATCGATGCGCTCACCTTCATCGAGCATCTCAAGACGCACCCTTATCGTGAAACGACGGTCGGACGCCAGGTCGTGGTCATCGGCGCCGGCAATACCGCCATCGACGCCGTCACGCAGGCCAAGCGCCTCGGCGCGGCGGCGGCCACGATCGTCTATCGCCGTGGTGAGGCCGACATGCCATGCTATCACTACGAATACGAGCTCGCCAAGCGCGATGGGTGCGGGTTTCGTTTCAATGCCGCTCCGCAGCGCATCATCGGCAACGGCTCCGCGGTCGCTGGCATCGAAGTGCGCACCGCCCAGGGCAGCGAGACGATTCCCTGCGACATGGTGATCGTGGCGATTGGCCAGGGCTCCCCGGCACTTACATGGCCGAAGGACAATCCCAGGGTTTTCACGGGCGGCGACTGTGCGAATGGCGGAGCGGAAATCGTGAACGCAGCGGCGGAAGGTGTCGCGGCGGCGAAGAGGATCGATGAAATGCTGGCGGTAAAGGGGCGGTAACGGGCGGTAGGAGGCGGTATGGCTGATTTGAGAACGAGCTTCGCGGGCATCGAGTCCCCCAACCCCTTCTGGTTGGCTTCGGGCCCGCCAACCAACACCTACGGCCAGGTCGCCAGGGCGTTCGATGAAGGCTGGGGCGGCGCCGTTTGGAAGACGATCGGCGAGCCAATCATCAACGTCTTCTCACGCTACGGCTCGGTCGACCTCGGCCAGAACCGGATGATGGGGTTCACCTGCCAGATCGTCGAATGGGTGAAGGAAGTCGCCACGATTCCCGTGATCGTGAAGCTCACCCCCAACGTCACCGATATCACGTATATCGCGCGCGCGGCGGTCAAGGGCGGCGCCGATGCCCTATCCCTGATCAACACCATCAACTCGATCGTCGGCGTGGATCTCACGACGTTCGAGCCGCAACCGTCCGTCGCCGGCAAATCGAGCCATGGCGGCTACTGCGGGCCGGCGGTGAAGCCCATCGCGCTGCACCTCGTGTCAGCAGTCGCCGGCGACGCCAGCGTGAAAATTCCGATCTCCGGCATCGGCGGGATCGCCTCGTGGCGCGATGCGGCGGAGTTCATCGTGCTGGGCGCCGGCACGCTGCAAGTCTGCACCGCCGTCATGCACTACGGGTTCCGGATTGTGGAGGACCTGATCGACGGGCTGTCGAACTGGATGGACGAGCGCGGGCACCGCACGCTCGCGGACATCCGGGGCCGAGCGCTCCCCCGGGTCGCGAAGTGGGAAGACCTCGATCTGAATTACCACCTGCTCGCCCATATCGATCAGGACAAATGCATCAAGTGCGAGCTCTGCTGGACGGCATGTGAGGACGGTGCCCATCAGGCGATCCGGCGTCTGCCGCGCAACAACGGCGGGCCGGTCGTCGAGATCATCGAAGAGGCGTGCGTCGGGTGTAATCTCTGTGCTGCGGTCTGTCCGGTGCAGGAGTGCATCACGATGCGGCAGGTGAAGAACGATTACGCACCCGTCAGCTGGAAGAACTATGCTGCGGGGAAAGGGAACCTTGCGCCCCGATCGGAACAGTTGCATACCGCCACCTGGACTCCCAGCGCGAAGCGCTAAGCTCGAAGAGAAGTTTCGCAGACGGCGAAGTTGCGAAGTGGTTCCAAGCTTCGAGCGGCAAGGCCGGAGTCAGGGCGGGTTATCGCCAAGCCGCATGTTGCCATGCCTTGAGATTCTTGAAGTGTCCCACGCGGGGTAAGATGCCCGACGGAACCATGCACGCGGCATCAGAAACCCGCCAAGTGGTGCCTTTCCTTGCGGCTCAGGACTTGAAGCTTGAAGCCACTTTGCAACTTCGCCGTCTGCGCAACTTTTCTGGAGTCTTCGAGCTTCGGGCTTGAGTCTTAGAGGCGACCAGGCGGCGCAGCCGGCGGCACCGCTAGCTGCTCCGGCTCCGGCGTAAAGTCCTCACCCGGATTGATGAACCGATCCCGCTCGAAGTTGTACTGTTTGTCATAGAGCTGCTTATATCGACCATTGGCGACCAGCAGCTCGTCGTGCGTTCCCCGCTCCACGATCTGTCCACCCTCGAGCACCAGAATCTGGTCAGCGCTGCGTATCGTCGACAGGCGATGCGCAATGACGAAGGTCGTGCGCCCGCGGCGCAGGGCCCGGAGCCCGTCCTGGATCTTGGCTTCGCTTTCGGAGTCGAGGCTCGAGGTCGCCTCGTCCAGCACCAGAATGCGGGGATCGGCCAGAATCGCGCGTGCGATCGAAATGCGCTGCCTCTGCCCGCCCGACAGCTTGACCCCCCGCTCGCCGACCACGGTGTCGTATTTGTCGTCGAACTGCTCCACGAACTCGTCGCAGTGCGCGATGCGCGCGACGGCCTCGATCTCCTGACGCGTCGCGTGCGGGCGCGCGAACGCGATGTTCTCGGCGATCGTGCCGTCGAACAAGAAGTTGTCCTGCAGCACCACGCCCAGCTGCGTGCGGTAGTCGGCCAGCGGCACGGTCGCGAGATCGCGCCCATCCACCACCACCCTGCCCCTGTCGGGCCGGTTGAACGCCAACACCAGGCCGACGAGCGTGCTCTTGCCGGATCCCGACGATCCCACGAGGGCCGTCGTCGAGCCCGGTCGCGCGTGAAAGGACACGTCCTTGAGCACCGGCACGCCGGGCTTGTAGGCAAACGTCACATGCTCGAACGCGATGTCGCCGCGCACGGGGCCAAGCGGCGCGCGCTGCGCGTCTTCGGCGTCTTCCGTCGTCATCCGGCGCAGCTCGTAGATCCGGTCGAGCCCCGCAAACGCTTCGGTGATTTGCGTGCCGATGGACGCGATGTTGATCAGCGGCAGCGCCACGAGCCCCACGAAGAAAACGTATTGGACGAACTGCCCCAGCGTCATCGATCCCGACAGGACCGCGCGGCCGCCGACGAGAATCATGACGACCGAGATCGCGCCGATCACGAGCTGGGCGAACGCGCCCACGCTCGACACGCCGGTCATCGTCGTCGCCACGTTCCGGAACAACTTGTGGGCGCCGCGCGCAAAAACGAGCCGCTCGCCGCGCTCGGACCGGTACGCCTTGACGATCCGGATGCCCCCGAGCGTTTCGGCGAGACGACCGGTCACCTCCGCGTTGAGCTTGCCGCGCTCGCGAAACAGAGGGCGCAGCTTCGAGAACGCGTAGGCCATGCCTCCGCCGAACAGCGCCAGCACGAGAATCGAGATCGCCGTAAGCTTCCAGTTCAGCCAGAACAGGACTCCCAGCGCAATACTCGCGGTGACCAGGCCGCCGACCAGTTGCACCAGCCCCGTCCCGACCAGATTTCGGATGCCCTCCGCATCCGTCATGATCCGCGAGATCAGGATGCCGGTCTTGGTGGAGTCGAAGTACGAGATCGGCAAGCGCAACACGAACGACTGGATGGACTTGCGCATGTCGGTGATGGCGCGCTGGGCGGCGACGCCGAGAATCTGCGACAGCCCGAACGAGGTCACCGCCGAGATAACCGCGGCAACGCCGACCGCTGCGGCGATAACGCCAAGGAGGTCGGCGCGTTTCTGCCCGACGACCTGGTCGATGATGTAGCGCGACGACCACGGCAGGACGAGACCCGCGAGCCGGCTGACCAGCATCAACGCGAGACCGACGGCGAGCCGGCTGCGATGCTGCCAGACGAGGAGGCGCGCCTCGCGCCACGCGTTGGCGTAATTGGGCTTGGGTTTCTTGTCCGCCACGCGAGAAGCTTACCTGGTCCGGGAAGGCCTTACCAGGAGTCCGGTGGTGGAAACGCGTACCTCGTACGTCGCACCACCCGGGGCCGTTGCGCCGACGAACGTCGCCGAGCCGTACTCCGCGTCCACGAACGGCCGCAGCACCCAGTAGCGACGGGCCAGATCGAAGGCGTCGAACGGCTTCTTCTCGGCGAGGGAGTACACCGTACGCTCGCGCGTCTGCTCGTCGCTCAGCGCCTGATAGCGTCCCGAAATGCGGTCGAGCTCATAGACCGTCTCGAGTCCAAGCAGTGTGCCGATCGGCCGCCACTTCAGGACGTGCGCATCGACATAAACGGCGTCGCCGGCAAGATCGAACATGTGGAGGCTGCTGTCGGGCAATGTCACGGTCGCGCGGAACCGTTGCGGGCCGATCGGCTCGGTCTTGATCGTCGCGGCGAGCGCCTCCTGGGTGAACGCCCGGTACCCATGAATCCCGACCGTAATCGCGCCGAGGAGCATGCTGAGCGTGAGCAACAACGCCGACGCGAGAAACCCCACCGTGGAGCTCAGGCGGCGTCGGTTCCGCCACGCGGATGCCGAGAGGTAGATGAGCGCGACGGCGAAGAGCGTGAACGCGACCATGACGAGTCGCAGAATGCCAGTCATACCCTACACGTTAAGTATGACCTGCCTCTGGCGCGAATTCGACGTCCTCACCACCTTGTCGGCTCACCGAACCGAACAAGGCACATGAAACGCTCCAGATGGATCACGATTGCGGTCGTCGCGGCGGTGATTGCGCTCTTCTTCTATATGACCACGGCCCACGCCAACGAGGAATGCACGGTGTGCGTGGAGTTCCAGGGACGCTCCAACTGCGCCACCGCGGCAGGAGCCACGGCCGCCGAGGCCACCGAAACGGCGCACAGCACGGCGTGTGGCCCTGTCGCCCGCGGCATGAACGAGACCATTGCGTGCGGTAACCGGGCTCCAGTATCCGTGCAGTGCGGCCGGCGCCGGTAGTGGCCGATTTTTCGATACCCCGCGTCGCCGTTCCGGCGACTTTGTTACTGGCGGGCGGAGGCCACCGCGAGGGCGAAGTGTACGTTATGGAGCGAGTGCCCCAGCACGCCGGTCCCGAGACGCCGCTCGATATGCTGAATCGCTCGGAAGCGTTCTTTCCGTTTCGCCCCAAGAAGGACGGTGAGGGCGTCTTGCTGGTCGCCAAGGCACGGACTGTGACCTTGACGGTCCCGCGACCCCAGGGGGAGGACTCTGTGCGACTCTCCGCCGCCAAGAAAGCCACATTGGAAATCACGCTGGCTGACGGGTCCACATTGAGCGGATGGGCGACGCTCGAATTGCCACAGCACCACTCGCGCGTCCTCGACTATCTCAATGCCGTGGCCGAGCCGTTCTTCGCCATCGCAACCAGCGATGGGGGGGTGCATCTCGTGAACCGCGCGCACGTCCTGTACGCGCGCCCGGAGGACTGATTCATGGCGGCACGGCTCGATCCGTTTCTCGATGTGATGCTGCGCGAGCGCGCCGATCAGCTGTATCTGCTGCCGGACGAGCCGGTCACGCTGGTCAAAGACGGCAAGCCGCGCAAAGTCTCCAAGCAGCCGCTCACCGATCAGCATATCTACGCGCTGATGGTCGAGGTTGCGCCCCCCGAAGCGGCGGACAAGATCGACCAGAACTCGGAGACGGAGTTCGATTACGCGGGGGCTAGCGGTCTGGTGCGCGTGCGCATCGTCCCCGAAGCGGGTCGCCTGACGGCGGTCATCTCCGCGATTCGCCGGCCGTCGGAGGAAATGGCAGCTCCCCCCCCCGTCCCCCCAGTCGCCCAGCCGCCAAGCCCGGAAACGACCGCCAAACGCCCAGCGCCACAACCGGCGGCTGGCCAGGCACCCGCAACGCCGCCGCAACAGCCTGTCGCGAAGCCGGCCCCGAAGGCACCCCGGGCATCCGTCATCGCCGCCGCGCCTATGGTCGACAGTCCGATGTCGACGCCGGGCGAGCTGCCGGGCGAGTTCGCGTCCTCGGAGTTCCAGGCGGCCGAGCAAAAGCTCGGCAAGCTGCTGCGCGCCCTGGTGCAGTCGAGCAGCTCGGACCTGCACCTCCGGGTGGGCGAGCCCCCGCTGTTCCGCACGCACGGCGAGATCAAGCGGCAGTCAGGCACCGGGCTGAGCGTGAACGACCTGGAGCTGCTCGTGCTCTCGATCATGCCGGAGCGCAACCGCGGCGAATGGAAGGAAACGGGCGACACCGACTTCGCCTATGAGATCTCCGGGCTGGCGCGCTTCCGCGTCAACGCGGCCCGCGATCGCAAGGGCCCGGTGGCCGTGTTCCGCGTGATCCCGGCCAAAGTCGTGACGGTCGAGGAGATGGGGCTTTCCGACGAGGTGCAGAGGCTCTGCTACCTCAAGAAAGGGTTGGTGCTCGTCACCGGCCCCACCGGCTCCGGAAAATCTACGACGTTGTGCGCGCTGATCGACCTCGTGAACCGCTCACGCAGCGATCACATCATTACGATCGAAGACCCGATCGAGTTCGTGCACGAGAACAAGAAATGCCTGATCACGCAACGCCAGGTCCACGTGCACACCGACAGCTTCAAGTCGGCGTTGCGCGCAGCGCTGCGCGAGGATCCCGACATCGTCCTGGTCGGCGAGATGCGCGACCTCGAGACGATCGCGATCGCGATCGAAACGGCGGAGACGGGACACCTGGTGTTCGGGACGCTGCACACGACGACCGCCTCGTCGACGGTCGACCGCATCATCGATCAGTTCCCGGCCGATCGCCAGGCGCAGATCCGCGTGATGTTGTCGGAATCGCTGAAAGGCGTGATCTCGCAAACGCTCTGCAAGAAGGTCGGAGGCGGCCGGGTCGCGGCACGTGAGATCCTGCTCACGACGCCGGCCATCTCCAACCTGATCCGCGAGGCCAAGGTGTTCCAGATTCCTTCGATCATTCAGACCAGCAAGAAACTGGGCATGCTGACGCTGAACGACGCGCTCCTCGAGCTCGTCGAAAAGAAACTGATCGAGCCCGACGAAGCCTACCTGCGCTCGGTCGAGAAAGCGGGCCTCGTCGCCAGCCTCAAAGCCAAAGGCCTCAAGGTCACGCTCACGAGCGAATAGTCTTCGTCGCCTCGTCCCACGTCACCGTCGTCCGCCGGAAGTACGCCTCGTTCGCCATGTGGCACGCGAGCGCGGCGTTGTGCCCGAACACCACGTCCTCGACGACCGGTTTCCGCGTGCGCACCGCTTCGAAGAAATTCCACAGGTGCGGACGCGTGTCATCGAAGTCCGGCGTGCTGAACGACACGGTTTCGGTGAGCGGCGGCGCCTGGCCCGCCTGCAGATCGTGCTCCTTATGCCACTGCGCCTGGTACGCCTCCCGCAGGGCGTGCGGATAGCTGCCGGTGTAGTAGCTGGGCCACTGATCTTTGCCGGTCTGGGGTGCGAACGTCAGGGTATTGCCCGACACCTCGAGCACTCCCTGCGATCCCTGGATCCGGTACTGCTCCGGCATCTCCGTTCCCAGATTCAGCCGCATGTACACGGGGAGATCGGTCGCGCCGTAGTAGTACATCGTGGCGTGCACGTCAGGCATGTTGCGGCCGTCTTTCCAGCGCCGGATGCCGCCCATCGACGCGGCCTGCTTCGGCGGCTCGTTGATGCCGAGCATGAACTGCATGCCGCTGATCAGATGGACCAGGAGATCGCCGGCGACGCCGGTGCCGTATTCCTTCCAGCAGCGCCAGCGCGCAAAGATGTTTGGATCGAGGGTCCGCTTCGGTACGTCGTTCTGCCACGTGTCCCAGTCGAGCGTCTTGAGCGAAAGATCGGGCGGCGGCGGATACTCCCACGCGCCCGTCGGATCGTTGCGGCCCAGCCACCCTTCGACGAGCGTCAGGTCCCCCAGCATGCCCTGCGCGATCATGTCCTTCGCCTTGGCGCAAATCTGCGAGCTGACCCGCTGCGAGCCGACCTGCAGAATGCGCCCGCTTTTCTTCACGGCGTCCACCATCGCCACGCCGTCGGCGGCGGTATGCGACATCGGCTTCTCGATGTAGATGTCCTTCCCCGCACTCACCGCCTCGACAACCATCCGCCGGTGCCAGTGATCGGGGACCGCGGCAACGATGCAATCGATTGTTTTGTCGTCGAGCAGCCTGCGATACTCTCGCGTCGTGGGCAGATCGGGCCGCACGATTTCCTTGGCCAGCGTGTGGCGGCCGTCGTAGAGATCGGCGGCACCGGCGCATGTGACGCCGGGCAGCTGGATCGACGTCCCGAGCAGCCCCGAGCCCTGCATGCCTACGCCTACCATCCCGAACCGGACGGTATCGCTGGGGGCAAGAGCGCGGAACTTGAACGGCTGGGCGGCGAGCGACACACCGGCGGCGGCGGCGCTTGCCTCGAGGAATTCGCGGCGGGACCAGGTCGGTTTCTTCATGGCGAGCTCCCTGAAAGGCGGGTTGAGCTGCCTATTATGGCCGCCGATTTCGCCTTGCGCTATCGCGCGGGATAGGTGCCGAGAACGCGGATACCGAACGTGAACGCTCGTAATTCCTCGAGCGCTGCTTCGATGCCCTGCCCCGTGTCCACGACGTCAAGATAGAACAGGTACTCCCACGGACGCCCGGGCAGCGGCCGCGACTCGATCTTCGTCAGGTTCAATCCGCGAGCGGCGAACACGCCCAACGCCCGGTACAGCGTGCCCGGCGTGTTGCCCAGGGAAAGAATCAACGAGGTCTTATGCGCATCCGCGGGCTCGCGCGCTGCCGGTTCCCGCTCCACCACGAGAAACCGCGTGTAATTCTCGGCGTGATCCTCGAGACCCTCCTCGAGCACGGCTGCGCCGTACAGCTCCGCCGCCAGCCTCGACGCGATGGCGGCCTCCGCGTCCGCCCTCCCAGCCATGAGATCGCGCACGCTGCCCGCCGTGTCGTACGCCGGTACGGCCACGAGATCGGGGTGCGTGGTAAAGAAGCGGCGGCATTGGGCAAGCGCGACCGGGTGTGACGCGACGCGGCGCACGTCGGGCAGCCGCGTCCGCGGAGATGCGATCAGGCAATGACGAATGCGCAGCTCTGTCTCGGCGACGACGTGCAGGGCGTGCGCGCTGAGCAGGTCGTAATTCTCGTGCACCGATCCCGCCAGTGTATTCTCGATCGGCACGACGCCGCTCGTTGCCGCGCCGCCTTCGACTGCGCGGAACAAGTCCACGAACGTGGCGCAGGGCACGAGCCGGATCACGGCGCCGTGGGTCTCGAGGGCCGCGGCGTGACTGAACGATCCCGCTTCGCCCTGGATCGCAACGGCCCCCCCCTCAGGCATCGGTCACTGCCCCGTGGCTGCTGCTCGAGACCAGCCGCGCGTATTTGGCCAGCACGCCGGTCGTGTAGCGCGGAGCCGGGGCTTTCCATTTCGCGCGCCGCGCCGCGAGCTCGCGCTCGGCGAGGTTGATCCGCAGCTCTCCGCGACCCGCGTCGATCGTGATCGAGTCGCCCTCACGCACCAGGGCCAACGGCCCGCCCAGCGCCGCCTCGGGCGCGACATGGCCCACGACGAGCCCATGTGAGCCGCCCGAGAACCGGCCGTCCGTAATCAGGCCGACGGTCTCGCCGAGCCCTGCCCCGATCAGCGCGGCCGTCGGCGCCAGCATCTCGCGCATCCCCGGCCCGCCTTTCGGCCCCTCGTACCGAATCACGATGACGTCACCAGCGTGAATGCTCCCCGCCAGAATGGCGGCGAGACACGCCTCTTCGGACTCGAATACGCGGGCCGGACCGGTGATGTCGTGAGCGCCGTGGCCACTCACCTTCGCGACCGCGCCGTCTGGCGCGAGGTTGCCGCGCAGGATGACGATGTGCCCCTGCGGCGCGAGCGGCCGATCCCACGGCCGGATGACATCCTGATCGGGCGACGGCCGCGCCGGCACGTCCTTGAGCACCTCCGCGACGGTGCGGCCGTCGATCGTGAGCGCGTCGCCGTGTAGCACGCCGTTCGCGTACAGGATGCGCATGACCTGCGGAACCCCGCCGGCGCGATGCAGATCGGTCGTGACATAGCGTCCTGACGGCTTGAGGTCGCACAGCACCGGCACCCGCAGGCGCGCCGTCTCGAAATCTTCGAGCGCCAGCGGCACGCCCGCGGCGCGCGAGATGGCGAGCAGGTGCAGCACCGCGTTGGTGGATCCGCCGATCGCCATCACCACCGCGATCGCGTTCTCAAAGGCCTTCTTGGTCAGGATCTGGCGCGGCAGGCGCCGCGCGCGCACCGCGTCGAACAGGACTTGCGCCGAGCGCGCCGCGCTGTCTGACGTCTCTTGATCGACCGCCGCCATCGTGGACGAGCCGGGGAGGCTCATGCCCATGGCCTCGATGGCCGCGGACATCGTGTTTGCGGTGAACATGCCGCCGCACGAGCCCGCACCGGGACAGGCGCGACGCTCGATCTCGAGCAGCTCGTCCTGCGGCATGCGCCCCGCCCCTGCTGCCCCCACCGCTTCGAACACACTCACCACCGTGAGATCCTGCCCGGCGTAGTGACCGGGTTTGATCGTGCCGCCGTAGACGAAGATCGCCGGGATGTCGAGCCGCGCGATCGCGATCATCGCGCCGGGCATGTTTTTGTCGCACCCGCCGATCGCGAGCAGACCGTCCATGCGCTGCGCGCCGCACGCCGTCTCGATCGAATCGGCGATCACCTCGCGCGAAACGAGCGAATAGCGCATCCCTTCGGTGCCCATCGAAATGCCGTCGCTGACGGTGATCGTTCCGAACGTCTGGGGCATCGCGCCGGCCTGCCGCAGCACCTGTTCGGCGCGGCGCGCGAAGCGATCGAGCCCCGCGTTGCACGGCGTGATCGTGCTGTGCGCGCTCGCGATCCCGACGATCGGCTTCCCAAAGTCGCCGTCCTTGAATCCGCGCAGCATGGCGCGATTGGGCGCGCGCTCGAGTCCCTCGGTGATCGCCTTGCTGCGAAAATTGTCGCTCACGACAATCCCTCGAGCGCCTCGGCCGCGACCAGCTCCGCGATCCGCGCGCCCATTTCCGCCGTTCCAATCCACGACTCACCGCGGAGCGCGAGATCCTGGGTGCGCGCGCCGGCGTCGAGCGCCGCCGCGACGGCCTCGTCCACAGCGGCGGCGGCGTCCGGCTGCTCGAGGCCATGGCGCAGGAGCAACGCGACCGTGGCGATCGCACCGATCGGATTGGCCACGTCGCGCCCAGCGAGGGGCGGAGCCGATCCGTGCACCGGCTCGAAGAGACCGGGTCCCGACCCGAGCGACGCCGACGGCAAGAGGCCGAGCGAGCCCGCCAGGACAGCGGCCTCATCGCTGAGGATGTCGCCGAACATGTTCTCCGTCAGCACGACGTCGAACGTCGCCGGATCGGAGACCAGCCGCATCGCGGCGGTATCGACGTAGCTGTGCTCGAGCCGTACCTCGGGATAGTCGCGCGCGACCCGCGCGACCGTCTCGCGCCATAGCTGCGATACCTCGAGCACGTTCGCCTTGTCGACGGATGTGACGAGCCGCCGGCGTCCCCGGGCCGCCTCGAACGCGACCTGCGCAACGCGGTCAATCTCGGAGGCGCTATACGCGAGCGTGTTCACCGCGCTCGAGCCGTGACGCCCGCGCGGCTCTCCATAGTACAGCCCCCCAGTCAGCTCGCGGACGACCAGGAGATCGACGCCGCGCAGCCGTTCCGGCTTCAGAGGCGAGCAATAGAGCAGCGCCTGATGCACGGTAACCGGCCGTAGATTGGCATAGACATCCAGCAACTTTCGCAGCGCAAGCAGGCCGGTTTCCGGACGCAACTCGCGGGGCGCGCTGTCCAGCGACGGATCGCCCACCGCTCCGAGCAACACCGCGTCGCTCTTCACGACCGCGGCGCGCGTCTCGGGCGGCAATGGATTGTTCGCCACTCGGACCGCGGCGGCACCGATCGGGAACGTCTCGAGCGCAAACCGCAGCTCGAAGCGCTCGCCCACGGCCTCGAGCACCCGCACCGCCTGCGCGATCACCTCAGGTCCGATGCCGTCGCCCGGCAGTACGGCGATGCGATACGTCTTCATGCGTGACTCCGCTCATACGCGGCGATGCTCGGCTCTTCGAGCAGGCTGCGGCCGATTTCGTCGAGGCCGCGCAGCAGCAGCTCGCGGCCGTACGGATCGGGACTGAAGCGCGTCGAGTAGCCGCGGTCATCGGATACGCCACATTGCTCGAGGTCCACATCGATCTCGTACGAACCGCCTGCCGCGCGTCCGAGCAATATCTCGACGTCGGCCGCGGGCAGTTGCACCGGCAGAACGCCGTTGCGGTAGCAGTTGGCCAAAAAGATATCGGCGAACGACGGCGCGATGATGGCGCGGAAGCCGTACTGCGCGAGCGCCCAGACGGCATGCTCGCGCGAGGATCCGCAGCCGAAGTTTGCACCGGTCACGAGGATCGTCGCGCCCTGGGCCTCGGGGCGATTGAGCTCGAAGTTCGGATCAGCGCGCCAGTCATAGAACAGGCTCGCGCCGAACCCCGTGCGATCGACGCCCTTGAGGAACTGCTTCGGGATGATCTGATCGGTGTCCACGTCGCGGCGCGGCAACGCCGCGGCCTTCCCCCGATGACGCACGAAAGGAGTCACTGAATCACCATCCGCGCACATCCACGAGACGCCCTTCGATTGCAGCGGCGGCCGCCATCACGGGACTCATGAGGTGGGTGCGGCCGCCGCGGCCCTGACGACCCTCGAAATTGCGGTTGGAGGTCGCCGCGCAGCGCTCGCCGGCGCCCAGCACGTCGGCATTCATGCCGAGGCACATCGAGCACCCGGCATTGCGCCACTCGAACCCCGCTTCGCGGAACACGCGATCCAGTCCCTCCTGCTCCGCCTGCGCTTTGACGCGCTGCGAGCCCGGCACCACCATCGCCCGCACGCGCGCAGAGACATGGCGGCCGCGCACGATGTTGGCGGCGGCGCGCAGGTCTTCGATGCGCGCGTTCGTGCACGAGCCGAGAAACACGCGATCGATCGGAATCCCCGCCAGCGGCGTGCCGGGCTTGAGCCCCATGTATTCGAGCGCGCGCGTCACGGCCTCGCGCTCGTTCTCGCTCGCGAGCTGCGCCGGATCGGGAACGCGGGCGGTGATGTCGGCGACCATGCCGGGCGTCGTACCCCACGTGACTTGCGGGCCCACCGTCGCCGCATCGAGCCGCACCTGCGTGTCGTAGTGCGCCGTCGGGTCCGAGCGAAACGTCTGCCAGCGCTCCACCGCTTTCGCCCAGGCCGCGCCGCTGGGCGCGCGGGGGCGTCCCTCGAGGTAGGCAAACGTCACCTCGTCGGGCGCGATCATCCCGGCCCGGGCCCCCGCCTCGATCGACATGTTGCACACCGTCATGCGCTCTTCCATCGACAGCGCGCCTATGGCATCGCCCGTGTATTCGATCACGTGCCCGCTCGCGCCTGCTGTGCCGATCTTGCCGATCAGCGCGAGAATCAGGTCCTTCGCCGAGACACCCGGTGCGCGCCGTCCGGTGATGCGCGCTTCCAGGTTGCGCGGCTTCTTCATCACGATGCATTGGGTCGCGAGCACGTGCTCGACCTCGCTGGTGCCGATGCCCAGCGCGAACGCCCCGAACGCGCCATGTGTCGAGGTGTGCGAGTCGCCGCAGACGATCACCATACCCGGCTGGGTTGCCCCCAGCTCGGGACCGATGACGTGCACGATGCCCTGCCCCGGTGAGTCGAGATCGAACAGCTCGATGCCGAATTCCCGGGCGTTGCTGCCGAGCGCATCGACCTGCCGAGCCGCGATGGCATCGGCGATGGGCAGCGACCGGTCGCCGGTGGGCACATTGTGATCCACCGTCGCCAGCGTCAGCTCCGGGCGGCGCACGGTGCGCTGCTCGCGCTTGAGGCCCGCGAACGCTTGCGGCGACGTGACCTCGTGGACGAGATGCAGATCCACGTAGAGCAGCGACACGCCATCCGCGAGGTCGCGGACGACGTGGGCGTCCCACACCCGATCGAACAGGGTCCGCGTCACGCTCGTTGGGGCTCGGGGCTCGGGGTTCGGGGTTCGGGAACGACACGGGGCTCCCGAGCCCCTAGGCTCGAGCCCCTAGCCCCCTCCACCGTCCACGGCATCATCGCCCGCAGCCGGGCGCCGACCTGCTCGATCTGCGAGTTCTGCGCGGCGCGGCGCAGCTCGGCGAAACGAGGAGCGCCGGCGCGGCATTCGGCGATCCATTCCTTCGCAAACACGCCGCTGCGGATGTCGGCGAGTAGCTTCCGCATCTCCGCGCGCACCGCGGGACTGATGACCCGGTCGCCGCGCGTCAGATCTCCGTACTCGGCCGTATCGCTGATCGAATGCCGCATGAACCCGAGGCCGCCGCGATAAATCAGATCGACGATGAGCTTCAGCTCGTGCAGACACTCGAAGTACGCCATTTCGGGGGAGTAGCCTGCCTCGGTTAGCGTCTCGAAGCCGGCCTGAATGAGCGCCGTGACGCCGCCGCACAGCACCGCCTGCTCGCCGAACAGATCGGTCTCGGTTTCCTCCGCGAACGTCGTCCCGATGACGCCGGCGCGCGAGCACCCGATCCCGGTGGCGTAGGCGAGGGCGTTCTGCAACGCCTTCCCGGTCGCGTCCTGATGGATCGCGACGAGCCCCGGCACGCCGCGCCCCGCCTGATATTCGCTGCGCACCAGATGCCCCGGAGACTTCGGTGCGATCATCGAGACGTCGACCCCGGCCGGCGGCACGATTTCGCCAAAGTGGATGTTGAAGCCGTGCGCGAACATCAGCGTCTTCCCGGGACCGAGCGCGGGAGCCACGGCGGCCTCGTAGACCGCACGCTGTTCCTGGTCGGGCACCAGCATCATGATCACGTCGCCCGCTTTGGCGGCTTCGGCGACGGGACGCACATCCAGACCATCCGTGGTCGCCTGCTTCCACGAGGCGCCCCCCCCCCCGCCGGCGGGCCGGAGTCCGACGATGACCTTCGCACCCGAGTCACGCAGGTTCTGCGCGTGGGCATGGCCCTGACTGCCGTATCCGATGATGGTGAACACGCGATCGCGCAGCCGCGCGCGGTCCGTGTCCGCCTCGTAGTACACGCGCACCGATGATGCCATAGGATCTCCAGAAGGTGAGGATTGGTGTAGGGGCGCAGCATGCTGCGCCCCTACATGATGTGAGGTAGCCTTGCGGACGCCGACCACATTTTGGATTTGCAGCAGCAAGCTCTCGACCGTCGCGTCGTCGGCGTCGATCTCGCACGTCAATCGCCACACACCGGGCGGGCCGTGCGAGTCGACGGCGAACCCGCCAATCGGCAGGTTGCGACGCCGCAGCGCGCCGCACGCACGGCCAAGCGTGAGGAGATCGCTGGTCATCAGCACGCTGATCGTGCGGGTCTTCTTCATACCGGCGCCGCCTCGAGCGGCTCGGACAGCGAACCGCCCGGCACGATCATCGGGAACACGTTCGCCTCTTGCTCGATCACCAGCTCGACCAACGCCGGACCGGGAGCGGCATTGGCCTGCCGCAGCGCGTCGGTCACATCGGCTGCCTTGGTGACCCGCCAGCCGGGAATGCCGTAGGCGTCGGCCAGTTTCACGTAGTCGGGACTCAGGATCGGCGTGTTCGAATATCGGCCGCCGTGGAAGAACTGCTGCCACTGACGGACCATGCCCAGGTAGCCGTTGTTGAAGACGGCGAGCTTCACCTCGATCCCTTCCTGCACCATCGTGGCCATCTCGGCCATGTTCATTTGGAATCCGCCATCGCCGGAGATCGCCCAGACCGGCTCGTCCGGACGGGCGAGCCGCACCCCCATCGCGGCGGGCACCGCGAAGCCCATCGCGCCCAGGCCACCCGAGGTGATGTGCGTATTGGGACGCTGGAACGGGTACCGCTGCGCCACCCACATCTGATGCTGTCCCACGTCCGACACGATCGTGCACCGCCCATCCGTGACATCGGCGAGCGCGGACAGAATCACCTCGGGCGACAGCCCACCGGCAAACAGCTCCTCACGATCGTGCTTTAACCCTTGGATCTCCTCGCGCCAGGGGAGGCAGTCACGCGCTGTCACGATCGACAACAGCCGCTCGAGTACGCGGCGCGCGTCGCCCACGATCCCGACGGCGACGGGCACGTTGAGGCCGATCGCGGCCGGGTTCACGTCGATGTGCACGATCTTCGCGCGCGGCGCGAACGTCGCCGTGTTGCCGGTGACGCGATCGTCGAACCGCATGCCGATGCCCACGATGAGATCCGCCGCCTGGATGGCCTTGTTGATGTGCACCTCGCCGTGCATTCCCGGCATGCCGAGGTGCAGATCATGCGCCTGCGGGAATGCGCTGATGCCGAGCAGCGTGGTGATCACCGGCGTGCCGGTGCGCTCCGCGAGCTCCCGCACCTCCGCGTACGCGCCACTCATGATCACGCCGCGGCCGATCATCAACAGCGGCCGCTGCGCTTCGGCGATGAGATGTGCGGCTTGCTGGATGGCGTTCTCGAGGTCCTGGGTGTCAGGTGTCAGGTGTCTGGGCTTCCCTGGCCCCTGACCCCCAGAACCCGGCCCCTTGTACTCGGCCTTTTGGTTCTGAACGTCTTTCGGCACGTCCACGAGCACGGGGCCGGGCCGTCCCTCCATCGCTATCGCCATAGCCTCGCGCACGTCGTCGGCCAGAACTTCGATGTCGCGCACGAGCACGTTGTGCTTGGTGACGGGCAGCGTCACCCCGACGACATCGGTCTCCTGAAACGCGTCGCGGCCGAGCATCGGCCGCCCCACCTGACCGGTGATCGCGAGTACCGGCGAGCCGTCCATGTGCGCCGTCGCCAATCCGGTGACGAGATTGGTCGCGCCCGGCCCGGAGGTCGCGACGCAGACGCCCACGCGGTTGCTCGCGCGCGCATAGCCGTCCGCCGCATGCGCGGCCGCCTGCTCGTGGCGCACGAGGATGTGGCGCAGCCCGGCGTGGCCGTGAAGCGCGTCGTAAAACGGCATGATGGCGCCGCCGGGGTAGCCGAACATCACCTCGACTCCCGCGTCCACCAGTGTGCGGCAAATGATCTGCGCGCCGGTCAGGAGCTCGCTCATGAGCTACACTCCCCAGTAGTAGCTGCTGCTCAACGCCATCGTCTCCAGCCCGTCGGCGTGGTCAGCTTTGTTGAGAGCATGCACCAGCGCGCGCGCGCCCGCCTCGACGATGTCCGTGGAAGCGCCGTGGCCGCTGAGGGACTTGCCGTCGATGCGCACCTGCAGCACGACTCTGCCCAGACTGTCGCGTCCCGGCGTGACCGACTGCACTGACAGATCGATGACTTCGATCGTGCGGCCCAGCGCTTCGCCCACGGCCGCGAAGGCTGCGGCGATCGGGCCGTTGCCCGTCGCGGTCGCGGTGCGCTCGTTAAACCCGGGCCCCGCGAGACGTACTTCAGCCGTGGCCGTCTCGGTGCCGCAGGTGACGCGGAGACTCGTGAGGTTGTAGACCTCGGGCGCCTGGTGGAACCCTTCGTGCAGCAGGGTGAGCAGGTCTTCATCGAGGATCTGACGTTTCTTGTCGGCGAGTGTCGTGAATGCCTCGTACAGCTGCTCGAGCGTCGTCGCGTCGGGCTCGTAGCCGAGCTCGCGATAGCGGCGCTCCAGCGCATGGCGGCCCGAGTGTTTGCCGAGCACGATGCTGGACCCGCCGGCCCCCACCGTTTCGGGGGAGATGATCTCGTAGGTGAGGCCATTCTGCAGCATGCCGTGCTGGTGGATTCCCGCTTCGTGCGCGAAGGCGTTGCGGCCGACGATCGCCTTGTTGGGCTGCGGGAAGACCCCGATCTCGTGCGACAACAGCCGGCTGGTGCGCACGATCTCCCGCGGATTGACGCCGCATTGGAACCCCATGACCTGCGGCCGCGTGCGTCCCGCCATCACGATTTCCTCGAGCGCGGCATTCCCGGCTCGTTCGCCGATGCCGTTGACCGTGCACTCCACCTGTCCGGCGCCTGCTTCGATGGCGGCGAGCGAGTTGGCGACGGCGAGGCCGAGGTCGTCGTGGCAGTGAGCGCTCAGCACGACGTTCGCCGCCTCGGGCACGCGCTCGCGAATCGTGCGGAACAGCGCGGCGTACTCCGCCGGCGTCGTGTACCCGACGGTATCCGGCAGGTTGATCGTCGTTGCCCCTTCGGTGATGGCGACGAGGACGACGCGGGCCAGGAAGTCGAGGTCGCTGCGCGTCGCGTCCTCCGCCGAGAACTCGACGTCGGGCGTGTACCCGCGGGCGCGCCGTACCGCGGAGCGGACGCGCTCGATGCAGGTCGCACGATCGATACGCAGCTTCTGCTCGAGATGGAGGTCCGAGGTCGCGATGAAGACATGGATGCGCTTGCGCTGCGCCGGCTTCAGTGCTTCCGCGGCGGCGTCGATGTCGCCATCGTGGCAGCGCGCCAGCGCGGCGATGATGGGACGCCGGACCGCCTCAGCCACCTGCTGGACGCCGCGCAGATCGCCTTGTGACGCGGCGGGAAAGCCGGCTTCGATGACGTCCACGCCGAGCGCGTCGAGTTGGCGAGCCAGTCGCAGCTTGCCCTCCGGTGACATCGCATTCCCGGGCGCCTGTTCGCCGTCACGCAGCGTGGTATCGAAGATGATGACGTCCCTGGCCATGGCTCTCCTCCGCGGTGGAAAAAAAAGACCGCGAACCTGGTGGGTTCGCGGCGCCGGTGCTGCTTCGTCCTGCTGTCGAGCGACTTCTAGACTCTGACCTCCGCGCGCGCCGCGAACCGTCCCCCGAGCAGACTAAGGCTCAGGAGCAGGACCAGGCTAAGCAGCAGGAAGGCGAGTTGGCTCATGTGCGTACGGTAATCTCCACTTATGCGGTGGGCTGTCAAGAGGCAACCGACTTCGACCATGCTCAATCTGTGATAGCAGCGGCTCGACATCATGTGTCAGATAAGGAGTCAGGGGTGCGCACGTCAAGGTGAGACGAATGAGGGAAGGAGAATCGAGATGGAGTCGAACCTGATTCTACGAGGGCTGATTGTTGGCGTGTTTGTCGGAGCGTGCTGCAATCCACCGGACAACATAGGGTCTGTGGCGGATAACCTTAGTGCGCAGCAAACCAGCATGTGGTGTTGGGCCGCAAGCGGCAAGATGGTCATGGACTATCTGGGGGCGACCGTGACCCAGTGTGACGAGGCGAACAAACGATTCGGTCGGACGGATTGCTGTAATTCACCAACGCCTGCCGCATGCGTCAACGGAGGTTGGCCCGAGTTCGATAAGTATGGTTTCAAGTACGACATGACTTCGAACGCGGCCCTCAGCTGGGATCAGGTTAAGGGACAGATCTATTGTAGAAAGGAACCCTTCGCCTTTTCTTGGCACTGGAGCGGTGGCGGCGGGCACATGATGGTCGCGACCGGGTACGCGACAGTCGGCAATACGCATTATGTCTGCGTGAACAACCCTTTGCCGCCGAATGTGGGTGACCAGTATTGCCACACCTACGCCGACTACGTCAGTGGAACCGATCACACGCATTGGAACGATTATTACAACGTCGCCAAGAAATGAAGGGCGGACCTATGTGGGCTCCGATCGTACATTTCGCGATACTTGCCACATCGCTCGGTAACATGAATCAGACCCCTAAAGACATTCTCGGGTCGATAGACTCCGTCATGAGCCAGTCCAGGGACCCGGCGGTTCGTGCTCTCGACACCTTTCGCAAGCTGGTAAACGAACAGAATTATCGCGCGATGGGTTTCGACTCGGTGAGCGAAGTACGATCAGCGACCATTGGCCAGCCGCTCGTTGAATTCTACGTGCGCCTCGACAAGCTTCGGGAGTACCGACCTGGCGGGAATCCAGTCAGCCTCCTTGACGGAGGGAACAAGGTGATCTACCCCGTTCTGGTCGGCCAACAGGTGCGGAGTTCGATCGTTCTGGCAAGGGACTCCAGCGGCTGGGCCGCGGCATCGTACGGTGGGCCCAACGCCACGAAGTTGCTCTATCGGACGAAGGCTGCAGTGGGCGGCGGACAGTACTTCGCTGTGAACGTGCTTGCACTCGGTTTGCACTTTCTCGGAACAAGACAGCAGGGGAATCTGGTGCTCGCTCCCTTGCTGGACGACCAGCAGGGTAGGTGGAAAGCTGGGGCAATCTTACCGGCGGACCGGGTTTTCGGACCTCTGGTTGAGGATGCGAAGGCGTACAACGGCCTCCCGCGCTAGCCGACGCGGGTACTTCCGAGACCTTCGTAGTCCGTTACGGCGGGATCACCAGCCCCGTCATCCGCACCACTTCGAAGTCGCTCCCGTGGATCTGCTTGAGTCGGTCGATGTTGGCGTCGTTCCAATGCGGATCTGGAGCGCCGCTCAAGAAGAACGGCCCGCCGTTATCCGCTACGTACATCCCGTAGGTCTTGAGCGCCTGCAAGGTCACTTGCCCGGTCACGCGCCGGGCGTATGTCCCTCCGGCGCGGCACGAGGCGGGATCGACCAACTCCGCGTACGCGCCGCCGATGGGAAGCGCAGCGCGTGGGTGATCATCCGCGTCGTGACCGCCTCATCGTAGCCTACGAGACCAGAGCCACCGGTCGGATTTGAACCGACGACCGCTCGATTACGAATCGAGAGCTCTACCACTGAGCTACGGTGGCGGCGGAGCCAAAGTTAGCGACGTGCAAGCCTATCCGGTACCTGTGGCTACGGTCGGCTGGTGTTGACTGGGCGCTCGGCAAATGCGATGTAGAAGAGCGTCGCGATCAAAGTGATCGCGCCAGTGAGCACCAACGGCAACGCGAGCCCCCCACCCCCGCGCAGCACCAGCAATCCTCCAACGACTGCGCCGCCCAGCATGGCGGCCACGGACGCGACCCGACGCCTCCACCGCGGGTTGCCGCCGCCGGCCAGCCACGAATCGGCGGCGAGTCCGGTCAGGGTGAGGGTGAGCACGGTGGTGGTGAGGTCGGGGACGGCAAGCCGGCGCGCCGTGGCGTTCCGAATACCCATGGCCAGGGCAGTCAGCGCGATCAGCGCATACAGGCGCGCGACGGGCGCGAGCGCGCCACTATCATAGCCCGAGGCCGCGAGCGCGGCCGCGAAGAGCAGGCTCGACTCGATTACCGCTACGCTGAGCAGCCAGCGCTGCCGCGAGTGGTCCAGCCGCGTACCGAGGCGGCCGCCGATGACGGCGCCGATGAGAAAGGCGGCCAACGCAGCGAGGGAGCGGCGCGCCGAGAACTCGGGCACGCGGGCGAGCGCGAACCCCAGGAAGACGATGTTGCCGGTCATGTTGGCGGTAAACACGCGCCCCAGTCCCAGGACGCTGACGGCATCGATCAGTCCCGTGGTGATCGTCAGCACCACGAGGAGCGCGGGGAGAGAGCCGGGCTTCAACGCATCATTCGGCCGACGAAGGCCCCCTGGGAGCTCGGACGAATCACGACGGGGAATCCTCGGTGGCTCCTTCACGCTGACCGCCGCCGCGCGAGCAGGGCGAAATGGAGGAAATACTCCCGCAGCGTCCGTGCGGCGCCGGGTGCCACATCGTCGTCGAAAAAGAGTCGACAGAATTCCTCCCGCGCGCGGAGAATCTCCCGACGACGCGGCCCGCGCCAGCGGTCATCGCGGGCAGTCAAGTCGAACAGCTCGAGCGCGCGCGTGAGCGCCCGGTCGAACCGGTCGGATCGCTGCGCCGCCCACGCTGCGACCGCGCGATCGACCTCGCTGCCCACGTTGGCGAGCTGCCCAGCGAGCGAGAACGCTGCCCAGCGTCCCGAGGCTAGATCAGCGTGAGTTGTCATCCCCAGCCCTCAGGCCTTCCACCAAGTCAGTGACGATTCGGCGAATGCGGTCCCGGAGCGCACTGTCCTCGACATTTCGCGACCGGTTCCCCTGCGATGGACGGACGTTGATCATCGAATCGAACTCGATCCACGCGTCCTCCTCCTCACCAGGATAGAGATTGATGCCCCACAAATGCGCCTGCGCCGACCCGTCGTCGATCAGCGCCGCTTCTTCGTCGGAATGCAGTTCCCCGCCGATGGCCATGACACCGCGTTCCACGTCGACGACAGCCTTCACCATATCGCCGAATTGCCCTTCGGCAAGCGCGGCGAGACGCGCGCGCGTCGTTGGTCGGCGAAGAATCTCGATCGTCATCCTACGAATACTCGGGTCTCGCCGGTGAAACGGCTAGCGTCGTGTCGGCAAGTTCACGGTGACAATGGTGGTGTCACCCGTTTCGTCGCCCTCCGCCGCAGGCAATCGCACTTGTCACCGCGCACCGCTGAAACACGACGGCCAGCGCTGGCATGCGCTGGCCGTGCAGGATTACGAATCGAGAGCTCTACCACTGAGCTACGGTGGCGGCGGACCCAAAGTTAGCGAAGGGAGCTGCATCCCCGTACTCCGAGCGCCTGATCGGGTTATAATCCGACTGTGAAAACGCGCCGGCTCGGTGGCTTGATTGTTGGTGCCTTGGTGCTCCACCTCGGTTTCGTTGCCCAAGATGCCAGATGCCTTGCGCCCTCCCCGACACCGCACAGCCATCACTCTGGCGGTTCGCACCAGTCGTCCGCGCCGGAACAGCAGCACCATAAGGCTCCGTCGCTGCCGGTATGCTGCCAGGCCCTTACGTCCTGCTCGCCAACCATTGCACTCGGTCGCGACGTCAGTAAGCTCGCGAGCATTGCGGTGAGCGCTCGTCCCGTCATCTCCCCACTCGACCCCACCTCCTCTCGCACCGCCGCTCCAGAAGCGCCGCCCCCTAGAGTCTAAGCCTCGGTTCGTCGTTGCTCACGCATCGCACGGAGTCACACGCGAGTGCGATGCTCGAGGCTTTGCTCTAACCAAAGGCCCAACATGTTTCGCTACTTCCTCGCGCTCGCGCTCCTGCCGTCGATGCTCTCCGCGCAGCACCCCGGACACCCGATGCCACAGCAAACTCCGACGAAACCGATGGCGATGATGATCATCGATCCGCTCGGCGTCTCCATGGAACGAATGGGATCGGGGACGACGTGGATCCCCGATGCGGTGCCGCTGCCGGCTCGGCACGTCATATCCGGATCGTGGCTCCTAATGCTGCACGGTTTTGCCTTCGTGCAGTACGACAAGCAGGGCGGCCCGCGAGGCAATGACCAATTCGGCTCGCTCAATTGGGCGATGCTTATGGCGAGCCGCGATCTGCTCGGCGGCCGGTTCCAGGCGAGAACGATGTTGAGCGTCGACCCCGCGACCGTCACGAACCGTGGCTACCCGCTGCTGCTGCAAAGCGGCGAGACCTACCGCGGCCAGCCGCTCGTCGATCGACAGCATCCGCACGACGTCTGGATGGAATTAGCGGTGATGTATGAGCGCGCCCTTTCGCGCAACGTCGGTGTGACTGTCTATGCCGCGCCCTCGGGTGAACCAGCGCTCGGCCCGGTTGCCTTCATGCACCGGCCATCGGCCATGGATAATCCTGTGGCGCCCTTGGGCCATCACTGGCAGGACGCGACCCACATCAGCTTTGGGGTGCTCACAGCTGGATTGTTTGGAGAGCATTGGAAACTCGAAGGCTCGGCCTTCAACGGCCGCGAGCCCAATGAGGAACGGTGGGGGTTCGATCGTTTGCGATTGGATTCCTACTCCGGGCGGTTCACACTGCACATGGACTCGAGCTGGGTGTTTGCGGCCGGATATGGCTTCCTTAAGAGTCCCGAACCCTTGAATCCGTCCGAGTCCGTGCATCGCGCCACCGCGTCAGTGTTACACGGCCGGAAACTGGGGATGGGCGGTCAGATCGCGACATCGATCATCTGGGGCGTGAACCGTCACTCGGGAAGGACCACGCATTCCGCGCTGGCGGAGACTGAGGCGGTACTGGATCGCAGGAATACGATCTTTGGACGTCTCGAGGTGGTTCAAAAGACCACCGAGGAACTGGCATTGCCGACGGGGCCCGGCGGCTTCGCCCCCGATTCGACGTTCAGGGTGACTGCTCTGTCCATCGGATATATTCGCGAGGTGGTTCGCTCATCGAAGGCGACGGTGGGGGTCGGATTCCAAAGTAGCCTAAACGTGATCCCCGCCGTGCTGGACTCCTTCTATGGGTCACGCACACCAGTCGGGGGAATGCTGTTCGTTCGAATCCGCCCGCTGCACGGTCCGCACACAATGTCGAGCGCGGCGATGCCCATGTGAGGTATGACGCGGGACGCGCGGCTTAAACGGAGCCCTTTTGTCGTCCCAGGAGCTGAGCATTCACGGCGACGATCACGGTCGAGAGCGACATGAACACCGCGCCAAGGGCAGGCGAAAGCAAAATGCCTGTCGCTCGATAGAGCACGCCGGCCGCGAGTGGGACGGCCACCGCATTGTATCCCGTCGCCCACCACAGATTCTGGACGATCTTGCGGTATGTCGCACGCGCTAGCCCGACAATGGCGGGCACATCGCGCGGATCGGAGCGGACGAGCACGATGTCGGCGGATTCGATCGCGACGTCCGCGCCCGCGCCGATCGCGATCCCCACATCCGCTTCGACCAGCGCCGGCGCGTCGTTTACGCCATCGCCGACCATCGCGACCGTGAAGCCACGCGCTTTGACCTCCCGGATTTTCGCAGCCTTCTGATCCGGCACCACTTCCGCGAAGTATTCGTCGAGTCCCAGCTCCTGCGCGACCCACCGCGCCACTGGTTGGGAATCGCCGGTGAGCATCATCGCCCGGATGCCCATTTGCTTCAGTCTCTGTAGCGCCTCGCGCGACTCAGGCCGGATGATGTCGGCGAGCGCAATCGCTCCGACCACTTTTGCGTCCACCAATACGTACACGACGGTCTTGCCCTGGTCCGCGACGCGCGCCACCCGTGCATCACTCACGGTCTGGTTGCGCTCCTTCAAGAATCCCGGACTCACGACTGTCACCTCCACGCTTTCCACTATCCCCCGCGCACCTTTGCCTGGGATCGCGCTGACCTCGGCCGGCGCCGGATAACTGATGCCTTGTTCTGTTGCGGCGCGCACGATCCCGTCCGCGATGGGGTGTTCGGAGCGGCTCTCGAGTGCAGCTGCGATGCGTAGGATGTCCCTCTCACTGCGGCCGTCCAGGGAGATCACGTCCGTAACTCCGAATCGTCCCTCGGTGAGCGTACCGGTCTTGTCGAATACGACGGCGTCGAGCGCGCGCGCCCTTTCGAAGGCCGCGCGATCGCGGATCAGCAGTCCGTTCCGCGCCGAGATCGAGGTCGAAACGGCCACGACCAGCGGGACCGCGAGGCCGAGCGCATGGGGACAGGTGATCACCATGACCGTCACCATGCGCTCGAGCGCGAAATCAAAGCTGCGTCCACCGGCGAGCCAGGCGACCAGCGTCGTCGCGCCCGCGGCAATCGCGATCACCGTGAGCCACATCGCCGCGCGATCGGCGAGGTCTTGCGTACGCGAGCGGGTCTGCTGGGCGCGGCGCACCAACTCGATCACCTGCGCGAGATATGTCTCAGCGCCGGTTCGAGTGATGCGCACAGTGATCGCTGCTTCCCCGTTTACTGCTCCACCGAGCACCGCATCGCCGGGACTCTTCTCTACGGGCTGCGACTCGCCCGTCAGCAGCGCCTGGTTGACGGTCGTCCGGCCTTCGGTGATCGCGCCGTCCGCGGGAATCCTCTCACCGGGTTTAACCAGCACGAGCTCATCCGGCCGAAGCTCCGTGACAGGGGCGTCCTCGGTTGATCCGCCGGGGCGCAGCCGGTGCGCCTCGGCGGGAAGCAATCGCACCAGCTCCTCGAGCGCCCGTGATGCGCCCAGCACCGAGCGCATCTCGATCCAATGGCCGAGCAACATGATGTCGATGAGCGTCGCGGTCTCCCAGAAGAACACGTTTCCGGGAAGGCCGAGCACCACCGCTGCGCTGTAGGCGTAGGCGACCGTGATCGAGAGGCCGACGAGCGTCATCATGCCCGGAAGCCGGTTCCGCAGCTCGGCAATGAGACCAGTGAGGAACGGCCACCCACCGTAGAAGTAGATCGCCGATGCGAACACAAACTCGACGTAGCGATCGCCCGGAAATGCCAAGATGGGCCGCAGGCCGAGGAAATGCTGGACCATCTCCGACGTCGCGAGCACTGGGATGGTCAACGCGAGGGAGATCCAGAATCGCCGCCGAAAGTCGGAGACCATGTCGCCGTGATCGTGGCCACCGTGCGCCGGCGCGGGGGCCGGCGTCGCGGCGTGATGCATATGGTTGTGGATGTCGTGAGACGTCATTGACATGATGGGCACTTGACGGAGCCATACGAGCAGAACACGCAACAATCACCGGACCGTGGCCGAAGCATTTGCCCGCATCCCACACAGTCATAGAAATGGACGCAGGCGTTGACCGGCATCCGCTCGAGCTGCTGATGCCCACAATGTGGGCAGGTGATCGTCGATTCAAGGATCATGTTGTGCTCCGTCTGCGCCACAGGTGGTACAGTACCGGAATCACCAGCAGCGTGAGCACCGTTGACGTCACCATCCCTCCAACCATTGGCGCCGCGATCCGCTTCATTACACTGGCTCCCGGTCCGTGACTCCACAGCACGGGCACCAGGCCGAGCATGATCGCGAGCACCGTCATCAGCTTGGGCCGCACGCGATTCACGGCACCGTGCTCAATCGCTATTCCAAGCTCGCGAAGCGTGGGGCGCGCATTCACCTTCACGGCATCTTGCCAGGCATGATCGAGGTAAATGAGCATGACGACACCCGTCTCGGCGGCCACGCCCGCCAGTGCGATGAAGCCCACCGCGGCAGCGATCGAGAGGTTGTAGCCCAGCAACCACATGATCCACACGCCGCCCACGAGCGCGAACGGCAGTGACAACATCACGATGGCCGTCTCGGCAACGGTTCCGAACGTGAGGTAGAGCAATAATGCGATGATGCCCAACGTCAGCGGCACGACAACCGCGAGCCGTGACCGCACGCGCTGGATCGCTTCGTACTGACCGCTCCACTGCAGGCGGTATCCAGTCGGGAGATCGACCTCGCGGGCCACTACCGCCTGCGCGTCACGCACGTAGCTACCCACATCGCGGCCCCGCACGTCGATCGACACCTGGTCGTACAGATACCCGCCCTCGCTCCGGATCATGGCCGGGCCTGCGCTGAACCCGATGCTGGCTACCTGCGCGAGTGGCACTTGCGGCCCGTCGCCGCGTCCGATGAGCAGCCTGCCGATGGCGTCCGGGCTGTCGCGAAAGTCCCGCGCGTACCGCACCTGCACGGAATAGCGTTCCCGCCCCTCCACTGTAGTGGTGATCTCTTCCCCTCCCAGCGCGATACCGATCACCTCCTGCGCATCGCCCGTGGTTAGTCCGTAGCGCGCCAGGGCGTTGGCGTCCGGGCGGATATCGAGATAACGGCCGCCGAGTGATCGCTCGGCATACACACTCGCGCTTCCCGGAAGCGGGGCGAGCACGCGTTCGATGTCCTGCCCGATGCGCTGAATCGCTTCGAGATCTGGGCCGAAGATCTTCACGGCGAGTGTGGTGCGCACGCCCGTGGACAGCATGTCCGTCCGGTTTTTGATCGGCATCGTCCACGTATTCACCGCACCCGTGATGCGGAGCGCCTGATCCATCTCCGCGATCAACCGGTCCTGTGTCATGCCCGGACGCCACAGGGATTCCGGCTTCAAGTTGACAACCGTCTCCACCATGGACATCGGTGCCCAATCCGTCGCCGTATTGGCTCGCCCAGCCTTGCCCCACACGGAAGCGACTTCGGGAAACGTCATGAGGATGCTGTCCTGCACGTGCAGCAGACGCCGCTGCGTCGTGAGCGAGACACTCGGCAACGTGTTGGGCATGAACATGAGCGAACCCTCGTTCAGCGGCGGCATGAACTCGCTGCCGAGCCGCGCGAAGGGGGGGAGGGTGAGCAGCAGCACCACGGCTGCCCCGCCGATCACCCACCAGCGAGCTTTCAACGCCCAGTCGAGCGCGGGTCGGTACAGACGGATCGCCCAGCGGTTCAATGGATTCTCCGCCTCAGCGCGGATCTTCCCTTTCACAAACCAGCCCATCAAGACGGGCACCAGCGTCACAGACAGCAGCGCCGCCGTCGCCATTGCGAACGTTTTGGTCAGAGCAAGCGGCCGGAATAGACGTCCTTCCTGGTCCTCGAGTGTGAACACCGGCAGGAACGACAGCGTGATAATCAGGAGAGACATGAACAGCGCCGGTCCTACCTCGCGCGCGGCTGCGAAGACGCGCTCCCAATGCGGCCGATCGGGTTCTCGCTCTATGTGCTTGTGCAGGTTCTCGAGCATCACAATGGCGGCGTCGATCATCGCGCCGATCGCGATCGCGATG